>Ga0116152_10001292_pt1 | contig 20750 bp, 23 predicted proteins | sample AD_UKC119_MetaG_FD_89894 | JGI IMG/M metagenome (GOLD analysis project Ga0116152, IMG submission 89894) | Active sludge microbial communities of municipal wastewater-treating anaerobic digesters from Hong Kong - AD_UKC119_MetaG | ecosystem: Engineered > Bioreactor > Anaerobic > Digestate...
GATAGTCGATGGCAACGAAGCCGCGCCGATCCCCGCGCGCCAGCCAGAAACCTCTTTCCTTGAAAGCCTGTTCCAGCGAGGCGCGGTTGTCTGACGCAGCCCAACATTGTTGAAACACGGCCCCGATCTCGCGTGGATCGATGCCGACCCTCTGCGCCTGTTGCCATTCTTCTCGGGTGAAGGTGAGGGGATCACGCAGATTTCGATCTTGCAGGCCGCGCGGCATGTCCCACTCGTGTTCAAGAAAGAGCTCACGCGACACATCCCGCAGCTTGGACTTGAAGTGCGGCAAGTTGATCGCGCGCATCCGCTGCGCATCGATCCGCAACCAAACGACATGGGCATGGCGTCTGCCGTCTTTTTCGTGGAAGACGATGGCACGCGGTTGGTTTTCGAGACCCAGCTTCTGTTCGATCTGATCCGCAGCCTGTTCAAATTCCTGAGCGCTGACGCGCGCGCCAACTGGCGGATTCAGGCTCATCGAAAACAGATAATTCTTGCACCGCGTGCCTCTGGCGATGGCATCGGCTTCATGGAGGGCATCGATCAGATCATCACTCACGAAACCTGATACTTCATGCAGTTCGACATGATCATTGTCTCGTGTGGCCAAAAGATAGCGCGCCAGCTGTCCACCATCGCCCCGTTCTTTGGCCTTCAAAATCATGGTGCAGCTCCTGGAGATTTTCCGAGCGCGCGCAGGAGATCGTTGCGCAGCGCCCTGACTTCTTCGCAAGCGGCGACCAGATCAGCCTCTGTTTCGGGTGTGACAGGCAATGAGCCCGTGTTCACGGCCTTGGCAAGTTGGTTCAAGTTCGAAGACAGGCGCGAACCCCCTAAAGCGCCCAAGACGCGCCCCAAGGCTTCAGCGTCTTGAACCGTCGAATTGCCTGGCTTTTTGCGTACGGCGACTTCCTCTCCGAACAGTCGCGTTCGGATATGCGCGGCCAGTGACTGACGACCGCGTTCGGCATCCAGCCGCGCCCGCTCTTCGAAGGTAAGGCGGATGGAAAATGGCGGCGGATAGCTGGCCTTTTCGGCCTTTGATCTCGCCTTCCTTGAGGCTATTTCATTGAAATTATGGTCTAAAGTGCTCATCATCGCACCTCAGACTCGGCGAGTCTATCCGTGCGAGATGGTATTCCCACTCCTCAAGCGTTTCGAACAAAACGCTGAGCTCTTCGTCCGAAAGGGAATTGAACTGGGAGTTCAATCCTTTTCCCTTCGGGCGCACCATTTTCCTTGACATAATCTATGATTTAGCATACAAACCCTCATCTTTTAAATTTGAGGGTATCTATAATGCGTGTTTTACCAAATTTCTCACTGTCTGCAGGCGTACCAACAATGGCTGCTGCTGCCATTACAACGGTCTTGAGCACAATGCAGTTACAGGCTGCAGACCATGATATTTTACCCCTGCTAGGAACGGAAGAACTGACAGATATCCTGTCTGTTAATAGAGAAGAATACAGCATTGATGGATCACGAAGTATAACCGAATTTCTGCTAGATAAGACTACAGTTATTGAAGAAGAAAAAAATTTAGCATGGAAAGCTATCATTGTGGGCCAAACTATTTCAACGCAGGAAAAAGGAAAAGTTTCCGATACCTATACAATGTCACCTGTTAATAGCGACGGTCTTGTTTCTTTAGTTATCGAACCTATTGGCGTTGTTGTGGATGCGCAGCCGATCACATTCACACATGTGTCTGGCCCCGTTGGAATTGCGAAGGAAGAAATTGAAGATGGTTCTTTCAAAAAATATGTTTTTGCCGCTGTTGGGATAGATACAAATTCCATCGTCATGACACAGGTTAACCCAGACCCTAGAGGAAATCACGCGGTAGGAGAAAAGGTTCCCATGACGGCGCCTGATATTAACCATAGTGAGAATTCCCGCGTGTCTGCAATGTTTACCCCCGAGATGGGCGCGATTGAAGAATTGCAGATTGTTCTGCCGCATGACGCAGACCCGAAAGCAGAGATTACATTATCTTTGAAGAACAATAATGGTGAAACCACAGAAGTATTGGACGCCAATGATTATCAAATCATTCCTGCAAACAAAAGCCGTTTTGCCAATGTTGCAGAAATTGGCGATGTTCCAGATTTCTTGGTGCTTGTTATCAAAAACGATGCCGAGGCTCTGTCCAAAATTTATGACACCATTCTTGCCAATGGAAATTTTGAAGTAAACGCCATGTCACCGATGGGAAGACTTGTCCCAACACCATTCGCCTTTGGTGAAGGCATGGCAGATCACCTTGAAAAGACCTATGCGGAATTAGAGCGTCCGTCTTTTTATTTTTATGAGGCTTCACAGAATTTACAAAGACGTATTGTTTTTGATCCAAAGGCAGAACCCGTCGACCATGATGTAAAAAAATGTGTCTTTTTGGGGTTACAGGATATGGATGCGCAGGCACTCTCAAAAGTTCGCGTTGTTCCAGGAACGGAGACAGATGGGACAGGTATTCGCCCCAGAAGCTTTAAGGCATTGGTAGCCTTAGATGAATTTAACAATTTGGTGGCCGCGGGAAGTCAAGCCTGGTGGGGTGTGAACTACGTAACAAATCAGGCGCGTGTTTCTGGTTCTGCGCCAACAGGATTTTTAACAAATGGCGGAGAGCTATTGAGCGGATGTACAGCAGATAATGTAACGCAGATGCGCCCTCCGATGACAACAGAGACATTTAATTTGATAACCCAGTTAACTACGGGAGTTACAACATCAGGAAGTACGTCAACACGTGTACCTCTCATTCCAGTTTATCCAGGTGGCCCAGGGGATAATCCTAAAGAAGAACCACCAGTAGTAACACCTGCACCCGTTCCAATTGAAGGTGCGGAATGGATTTTTGTGAAGGCAGCGGGTCAGCTTGATAAAGCGACAGGTTTTACGCGCATTGAAGAACCAGTTCGTAATTTTTTTGATAAACACTGGACACCACTCGAATCTGGGTCGCTCCTTTTGGGATCTGCTTTGTTAGGGTTAGGTCGTGTCGCACGTAGTAGAAGAAAAACGGCACCTTCGTTAGAGGCCTAAACTGACCTTTGTTTACAACAGGAATAAGTTTTGAGTTTGCATTACTTGCTAAACTTTGTTGGGCCTTTGTTGTAATTGCCAGGAAATTCTGGCGCAGGCGGCAAAGGAGACAGGTTGGTATGAACAACCTCGCACTCAGGGATAATAGCCAAAAGATCAGGCCATTTTTCTGTCCAGCCGTGAGTGTGATCAGCATCTTCAATCAGAGAATAATGAAGACAATCTGACAGGCCAACCATTTGACGATAGCTGTGATATACCCCTGGGGTAATCACGTCATCGGCAGCACCGATAAAGTGGTGTTGGGGAACATGAGCCAAGACACTACCGTAATGCGTGGCCAGTACAGAATTCTCCGCAAGAGGTTTACGATTTTTCTCAAGGTTATCCGAGGTGAATTCAGGGTTTAAATTTCCTGCTACAGTTCTTAAAGAAAGAATGTCGCTGCGTTTTCCTGCGAGCACTGCGGCAATGTTGGCGCCCCCGTCATAACCAACCAGATGAAAACCCGTGATGTCATAGCGTTTGGCGATATCATCAAGGGCGGCCTCATAGGCGTTGATCACTTCGGGTGTAAAGCGTTTTTGATCTGTGTAGGCCGCGTCACAACCTTTATCCTCTGGGAATTTGATATATTGGCAGGGGCGGGCAATATGCGCCACATTGCCAGATTTATCCCGCGAAGCCAGTAATAACCCCACAGGCATATCAGGGTGACTTCCAAAAATATCTGCGCCCTGAGCGTTGTTTGCTAGAGTGCCACTGTCACCTTCAATATAGAGGGTAGCAGGTTTTTGACGGTCATGCATGCGTTCCCACGCCTTCAAATGAAAGGCACCCGCGTCAATAAAACGGTCAACCATGAAGGCGGGACGGCCAATTTGTTCTGTAGTCTGGGTTTTTATTTCGGTATCAAGGCCACAGGCGCTTAAGGCGAGAACAGATAAAACAGAAGCAAGAACAGTATTTTTCATGAGAAAACCCCTAAAATTGAAATCTTATTCTAAAATGAATCGCTTTCAATGACCATGTTTAATTTCTTTTGGGTTTCCACCCTTGTTTCCATTCCTCCAAGGGGACGATATAGGGCGGTTGGCCATTATCTTCAAACCAGGAATCAACGGCATATCTTTGTTTTGTCTGATCATCCTGAATGGTTGCTGTTTGGTGCCACCATTTTCCTCCACCAAAAAAGGGTTGTCGGTTGGCAGGAAAGGCAGGTGTATAGAATTTTAGATACTCCATATTTTTCAAGAGAATAAGATAGGTTGTTGTGTTTGTACTTTCATCAATACAATCTTGTTGGAAGGAGTTGTTTTTGGGATTGTTGTTTTGGTAGAGGCGGAATGTTCCATGAAAATCATTCTTTGTACCCGTAAGATCACCGATGTCTATTTCAAAAATCTGGATGGCGCGCATGATGCGTTTTTGTTCTTCTTTTGCAGAAGAACTGGGGGGAGAGAAAACAGCCTTTAGCTTTTTCTGGGTCGCGTCAGGGAGTGAAACGCTGACATGGGTTTTACAGCCATAATCATAGCAATGGTCGAAATGTGATGGTGTCGGCGGGGTGATGCCGCGCATCTTTAAATAATCTGTTGGGGTGCCCCCTGCGCAGGCTGTTATTAAAAGAAGAGCTGCGAGAAAGGAGGCAAATTTTATCATCCTGCCAATTCCAAAAGAATGGGAGTGTGATCGGAAGCTTTGTCCTGACCCCGGGGTTCTTTATCAATGGTGCAGGCGATTAAGCGATCAGACAGCGAAGGGGAGAGGAGGAAGTGATCGATTCGAATCCCTTTATTCTGTGGCCATGCTCCTGCCTGATAATCCCAAAATGTGTAATGTCCTGCATCGTGATGGAATACCCGAAAAGCATCGGTCAGGCCGAGATTTACAAGGTTGCGCCATTTTTGATGAGTTTCGATACGAAACAGCGCGTCCCCTTCCCACGCTTTAGGGTTGTGGCAATCTTTCTCTTCGGGAATAACATTGAAATCCCCACCAATCAGGAAGGGGACATTTTCTTCCCGGAGCTTGGTAAGGTGTTGGCGGAGTCGATCCATCCAGGCAAGTTTATAGGGAAATTTTTCACTGTCGTTGCTAACAGGATTCCCATTCGGCAGATAAATATTGATGACACGGATGTTGCTGTAATCAATTTCCAAATATCGCGCTTGTTCATCACGGTCATCCCCAGGAAGTTTATCCAGAATCACTTTTTGTGGTTCTTTTGAAAGAATCGCCACGCCATTATACGCTTTTTGGGTGACAGCATTTGATTGATACCCAATTTCTTTAAATAGATCAGAAGGAAAGTCGAGCCCTTTCAGTTCTTGAATAAGCAATAGATCGGGCCCGTTTTGATCGAGCCAGTGTTTGACATGATCCAAGCGAGCGTTAATAGAATTTACGTTCCATGAAGCAATTTTCATGGATATAGTATTAAACAGAAAAACCTGCCCTGCAATAACGGGATAAATTTAATCAAAGGGAAGCGGGAGTGTTTTAATCGAGAGCGACAGTGTATCTAAAGAATATCTTACTGTCATCGCCCACAGAGCCTTTTAATTTAAAGCCTTCCAAGTGTCCCATAAATGGAACAATATCGCTTTCAAACGAGAATTTCATTTCTTCCCCTGCGGAAAATTTTAATTCAAGCCCATCAACATCACCCATGAAGGGAATTGTGTTTGTGGTGTAGGATAGACCTTTATTTTTTCGGTCACCACGCAAATTTTTGACGTAAAATAAATCCACATCGCCATCGACAACAGTCCACATATACTTGGCTTCTTCAGCGTAGGGAATAACTTCCATCAGGCGTTTTTCTATATTGGTATCACCAGAAAATTTTGCCTTATATTTGCTTTCGCCTGTTTCATAAGGGATTAGCGCTTCATCGCGGATGCTTGCGGTGGTTGCTCGTTCCAGTTCTTCTGCAAAAGCAGTTTGAGGGAGGACAGCAGGAATGGCAAAGAGAATACTAAAAAAGGCAAGACCAATAATCTTTGTTTCCATTCTCTAATATTACCATAAATATAGAGTATTTGCCAGTTTTGCAGGGATGTTTCGCCTATAAAACGGTATTATTTTTAGTAAATTTGCAATTAAACGGAAAAACTGGTGCCGCAGCCACAGGAGGAGGTGGCGTTGGGATTATTAATTTTAAAATGTGCGCCGATCAAATCATCGACATAATCGACTTCCGCCCCTTCTAAAAAAGGCAGGGAAATTTCGTCAATAATGACGCAGACGCCATCCTTTTCAAAGACATGGTCATCATCGTTGTGGGTGGTTTCAGGTTTAAAGCTATATTCGAATCCCTGACAACCACCGCCATCAACCTGAATACGTAGGTTAAGAGCAGGCGAATTTTCTTTTTCGCGCAAGGCTTTAAGACGTTTTACAAGGCTGTCAGTTAAGGTAATCATGATGTTTTTTAACACGAAGTTAAACAAAGTGAAACGAAGTAATTTTTAATAGAAAAAGGCAAAATAAAACTTTGTCTATACTTTGCCTGACTTTGTGTTTTAATAACGAAATGATAGAAAAAGCACCCAAAGTCGAACAACCTCAAGAATACAATTATTGTGCGCTCCCTTTGGCAGTCTATGCTTGCCGTCCTGACCAGAGTAAGGGGCGGATTTACGAAGAACCTGATAGCGCCACACGGACCCCGTTTCAACGAGACCGTGACCGGATTATCCATGCGAGCGCCTTTCGCCGTTTGAAATATAAAACCCAGGTTTTTGTCTATCATGAAGGAGATCATTATCGAACCCGGCTGTCCCATACATTGGAAGTGGCGCAGATTGCCCGTTCCATCGCCCGCGCGCTTATGGTCGATGAGGATTTAACTGAGGCGATTGCCCTGGCTCACGATCTGGGACATACCCCCTTCGCCCATATTGGCGAAGATTTTCTTAAAGAATGTATGAAGCCCTTTGATGGATTTGAGCACAATGACCAGTCTTTGCGGGTGCTGACCAAGCTTGAGCGGAAGTATCCTGGATGGCCTGGTCTTAATCTTTCATGGGAGACGCTAGAAGGTGTAGTTAAACATAATGGCCCCGTCAAAATAAAAGCGGGAGAGAAAATGCCGACCACCTTGAAAGATGTGCAAACGATGACAGATTTGCGTTTGGATACTTACGCCAGTGTCGAAGCGCAAGTAGCGGCGATTGCCGATGATATTGCCTATAACAACCATGATGTTGAAGATGGTTTACGGGCAGGGATGTTCCGCCTTGAAGATTTAGAAAAGCTTGAGTTAATGAAGCCCATTATCGCGAAAGTAAAGAAAGACTGGCCAGGGATCGACGAGCATTACATTATTCAGGAATCGATCCGTGAAATGATTGGCGCGATGGTTGTTGATGTGTTGGCGGAAACAAAAGAGCGTCTTGCAAAACTCGCCCCCAAGAGTGTCGAAGATGTGCGCAAGGCAGATCGTCAAATGGTTGCTTTTTCTCCCGCCATGTATACCAAGGTCGAAGAGCTTCGTGCTTTTTTGTATAAGCGCATGTACAAACATTTCACCGTCAACCGTATCATGATTAAAGTAGAGCGGATTATTCCCGACCTGTTTAATACTTTCATGAAGCATTACAAACTGTTACCCGATCATTGGCAGATTAGAGTTGAAGAAGCTGGTGGGTTGATTGATAACGTCGCCCAGGCAAGGATTGTTTGTGACTATATCGCAGGCATGACTGACCGATATGCGATACGCGAGCACGAAAAACTCTTTGACCTTTATTGGGATTTGCGATAATTCTTACAGCCTCATAAGTGTTGACTTATCCACAGAATTGCGATAATTACACCCACCAAACTTAAAAAACAAATAAATATAAGGTGTGTTATGAGATTACCAGGTATCGATATTCCTGCGGGTAGTTCCTTAGAGAAGGCGCTTGCAGCCATGTTTTCAATAGAGGCAGAGGGTTCATCAATATGGGGAAAAATTTCTTCAGCGCAATCTGTGGAAATCATAGTTGCGCCTAAAAAACCAGAAGCAGCACCTGCCTAACCTTCTCTCTTGAGGTAGAGCCGTTTTTCCCTTACTCTTAGACTCATGAATTATCGCGATGAATTTGATGATCCACGCGGAAGCGGGTTAGGATTTTTAGGGAGCGTTGGCCCAAAGGCCGCGTTCTTTGTGGTGCTGATTGCGCTGTCTTTTATGGTCGGCGTGGTCTGGAAACTTTATGTCGGCTCGGGCAGTGGTCCAGTTAGCCAAGATGTGCCGATTGTGCGCGCGGATGAAAATCCGTTCAAGGTGGAACCTGACGAACCAGGCGGGATGGAAATTCCACATAAGGACAGCACAATTTTTTCTTCCCTCAATGATGATGAAGCCAAGGTGGAGAATCTTTTGGCGGATGAAAATGGGGAAGAGCCGATGCCGCGTTCTCAACTTTTTTCAGGACTGAATACAGATCAGGCGGCTGATACTGAAGGGCAGGAACGGATCAACCAAATGACCGAAGACGCCAAAGAGGTGGTCGAAGGCATGATTGATGAGGGTGTTGAATCAGTGATGCCAGCCCCTCCCGATATGACGGCGGAAACAGAAGCGCCTGCAAAAGTTGAAGTTAAAGTGGAACCAGAGCCTGTTGCAGCCCCCCCCAAAGTTGAAGCCATTAAAGAAACAGCGCCGCCCGCCGCAGGAGATTATTATATCCAACTGGGGAGTGTAAAATCCGAAGATGGTGCAGAGAGCGAGTGGAAAAAAATTGTTGCCAAATACCCCTCCATTCTTTCTGGTTATGGTCATCGGGTGGAGTCTGCCGATTTGGGTGACAAGGGCGTTTTTTATAGAATTCAGGCAGGCCCTGTTTCTCAAGAAGCCGCGACAAGCGCCTGTAATGCCATCAAGAAAATTGATGCGAATGGGTGTTTGGTGAAAAAGAATTAGGAGGGCAAGATGCCTCATCCCGCCGCCATTATTTTGTCCTGTGAAGGACATCGCCTAAACGATTCAGAAAAACGTCTTTTTGCGAGTGCGAATCCGCTTGGTTTTATTTTATTCGCCCGCAACTGTGATACTCCCGAACAAATACGTGCATTAAATCATGAACTGCGCGATAGCGTTGGTTGGCATTGCCCTATTTTGATTGATCAAGAAGGGGGACGGGTGCAGCGGTTGAAACCGCCGCATTGGCAACAACACATGCCCGCCCAAAGTTGTAACAGCGCCGAGGATGCTGCGGGGATTGCCCGTTATATTGCGGGGGATTTGACGGCATTAAATATTGATGTGAATTGCGCCCCTGTGATGGATTTGTTGTGTGATGAAACGCACGATATCATTGGCGACCGGGCCTTTTCTGATAACCCGCAAGATATCCTTGAAAAAGGGGAAGCCGTTTGCCGCGCCTATCTGGAGGCGGGAATCACACCCATTATGAAACATATTCCAGGCCATGGGCGTGCGAGCTCTGATAGTCATTTGGAACTTCCTGTGGTGGATACGCCGATCAGCGAGTTGGAACAAACAGATTTTGAACCTTTTAGACAGCTCGCCAAATCACCTTTGGCACCGCAAATCTGGGGTATGGTGGCCCATATTATCTATTCAGCGCTCGATAAAGACTTCGCCGCGACGGTTTCAAAGACGGTCATAAACTATGTCAGGGAAGAGATGGGGGTTAATCAATTCCTTCTGGCAGACGATATTTCGATGCTTGCGCTCGAAAAATATGGGAATCTTGCGGATAGAGCCGTAAAAACACTGGAATCTGGCTGTGATGCCACGCTATATTGTGCGGGCAAACTAACAGAGATGGAACAGGTTTTGCGGGATGTCCCTGCGATGACCGATGTTGCCTATAAAAGATATGACCGAAGTCGCATTCGAAGAAGATCAGCCGCGTGATAATAATTTCCTGCCCGATGCAGGGGATGTTGATGCTTTACTCTTAAATATTGATGGCTATGAAGGCCCTATTGATGTCTTGCTTGATATGGCACGGACGCAGAAGGTGGATTTGCGTGAAATCTCCATTTTACAGTTAGTGCGGCAATATCTGGTCTTTATTGAGCGCGCGAAAGAAATCCGTTTAGAGCTTGCTGCTGAATATCTGGTGATGGCGGCGTGGCTTGCGTACCTGAAATCCCGCCTTCTTTTGCCACAGGAAAAAACCGATGCCGCAGAAATCTCTGGGGAGCAAATGGCCGAAGCCTTGCAATTCCAGCTTCGCCGCTTGGAAGCGATGCGTGAGGCCGCCCAAAAATTAATGAACCTGCCACAGCTTGGCGTGAATGTTTTTGCGCGCGGCATGCCCGATGGACTGCGGACAAAATACGAAACACATTGGCAGGTCAATCTTTATGATTTGTTAAAAGCCTATGGCGATATTAAACGCCGTCAGGAATATAATAATTACGAGCTGCCAACTTTTAATATTATGAGTATGGAAGCCGCCGCTGACAGACTTGCGAAGATGCTTGGTAATCTGCCTCGTTCTGGCCCGCATAGTGTTTGGGCAACACTGCAGAGCTTTATTCCAGAAGGTATAAAAGACCCGCTTCTTATTCGATCAACAGTGGCATCAACCTTTACCGCAGGGTTAGAGATGGCAAAGCAAGGGAAGTTAGAAATTCGTCAAGATGGCGCCTTTAAAACAATCTATTTAAGAACAACAAACCGTGAACCAGGGTTTGTAGAAAAGACACAAGAGGAAAATTAGAATGAACAATCCCAATATGGCCGAAGAAAAAATTGAAGAGATTGTCGATCAAATTGCTGAAGAAATGCAGGAGGAAGACAGTTACGATCAAGAACATGAAGGCGAGAGCGAAGCCGAAGAAGTGATGCACGATATGGCCGACAAGATGGAGCAAACCCAGAAACGGGATATGAGCGATGTCGATCCTTTACGAATGTTAGAGGCGATGTTATTTGCAAGTTCTGAACCGATTTCTCCGCAGGCAATGTTAGAACGCCTGCCTGAGAGTGCGGATTTAAATGTTTTGCTTCCCCAGCTACAGGAACTTTATAACGGGCGCGGTGTTGAGTTAACGCAAGTGGATGGTAAATATGCCCTTCGCACGGCGGCTGATGTTGGCGAAGCCTTAACGGTTGAAAAAGAAGTGTCCAAGAAAATGTCAAAGGCTGCGTTGGAGACGATGGCGATTATCGCCTATCATCAACCGATTACCCGGGCAGAAATTGAAAACATCCGCGGTGTGGCAACGCACAAGGGAACGCTCGACATTTTGATGGAAATGGGATGGGTGAAGCCAGGACGCCGGCGTGAAACACCAGGACGTCCGTTGACATGGATGACAACAACAAGTTTTCTTGATCACTTCCAATTGGAATCTATCATGGATTTACCGGGATTGGATGATTTGAAAGCATCGGGTCTTCTGGATCGCCGGGCCGCAATTGAAACCATACCAGACACACAAGACTTATTTGAAAATGCAGATATTGATGCAGAAGAAGTGTTGGAAGGTGAAGCGCGTGACTTAAGTGATGATGACGCGTATGATGAAGCCAGTTATAAGGAAATTCAGGCGGAGCGCCGCAATGCGGCAAACAATGTCTCGCTCAACAGTAATGAAGAAGGAGAAGAAGAATGAGTATCGGGATTTGGCAAGTTTTAATTGTTGTTGTGTTGGTGTTCTTATTGTTTGGCGCAGGACGTTTGCCGCGTGTCATGGAAGATATTGCCAAAGGCATCAAGTCTTTTAAAAAAGGCATGAGTGACGATGATGCGCCGAATAAAGATAAGAAGGACGATTAGGCGGATGGGGCAGGGTCTTTTCTTTGTCTATTTCTGAATGCTGAATACCCTACGCCAACACCTATTCCTGCTAAGCCAGCCATCGCTGCAAACACGCCAGTTAAAATTTTACCTCCGATCTTTTCACTGGTTCTGATTTTTCCTATACAATATGTGATAGAGCTTTCTGTTATTTGTATCTCTTGTGGGGCAATCTTTATGATTGCTCCGCCATCACTTTGATCCAAAACAGTGTAAGATAACTGGGATTTAGTTTGTATATTGGGAATATGGTTGTTGATACAATTATTTCTAACAACAGAGTCGGGTGCGGGTATATATTTAAAATCAACGGCCTGTAGAAAAGCCACCGTTGCGGCAGCGGGCACAATAGGCCATAGAAGATGTCGTTTTTTAAAACCCAGCTCATGCAAATTCGCTCTTGCATTGGCCCATGAGGGGTGTTCTGTTTTTTGCGGTTTAGACATTTCTTTTACTTCCTTATAATTCCCTGTAGTATCACTAGATATTAAGTTGATTTAACACAGAGTCAAGAAAGTTTACATATATGCTCGATTTTGGATGGGCGGAATTATTAGTTGTTATTGCCGTGGCGGTCTTTGTCGTCGGCCCGCAGGATATTCCTAAAATTATGTATTCGTTAGGCCGTATTTTACGGCGGGTGCAGTATATTCGTTATGCTGTTTCTCAACAATTCGATGATTTAATGAATGCAGGCGATATTGAAGAGCTGCGTAAGGGTGTTAATTTTGAAACGGCCCGAAAAGAGTCAGATGTTGTCACTGAAAAACAACAGGATGAAGAAGAGGGGAAAGAAGATGACAGCCCCACAAACTGATCTTGATGTTTCCAACCAAAAACTTCCTTTAACGGGTCATCTGGTAGAGTTGCGTAGACGGTTGATCTGGGTTTTTCTAACCATGGCGATTGGAACGGGGATCAGTTATCTTTTTAAAGAAAATATTTATGGTTTTTTGGTGCGGCCGCTTGCTGTAGCTATGGACGATAAAAGCTCTGGCCGGTTAATTGCCACGGGTCTGACAGAAGGATTTTTTACTTATCTAAAAGTTTCTTTCTTTGTTGGCATTTTTATCACCTTTCCAATGTTGCTTACTCAATTATGGATGTTTGTTGCGCCAGGTCTTTATAAAAATGAGAGAAATGCGTTTTTGCCGTTTTTAATTGCAACGCCCATATTATTCTTTGCGGGCGGTGCGGTGGTTTATTACGGCGTTATCCCGATGGCGTGGCAATTTTTCTTAAGCTTCCAAAGCAGTGGTGCAGAAACAGTTTTGCCGATACAGCTTGAGCCGCGGGTGAGCGAGTATCTAGATCTAATCATGACTTTGATTTTTGCTTTTGGCCTGTGTTTTCAATTGCCTGTTTTATTGACCCTGATGGGGAAGGCGGGTTTGGTTTCTGCAGAGAGCCTAGCAGCCAAACGTAAATATGCAGTGATTACAACCTTTGTGATTGCAGCCTTTTTAACCCCGCCCGATGTGATATCCCAGATAGGGTTGGCAGTACCAATATTGGGACTGTATGAAATTTCCATTCTTTTGGTCAGAATGTTCGAAAAGAAACGACATGGTGACTCTACAAACAAAATATAAAGAAAAATTAACAGCGCAGGGGTGGAGAGCAGACGCTGAGCAATTTGCTGCTGTGGCTGAGTTACAGCGTCTTTATTCTCAACTCTGTTATTCTAAGAGCCAGCAAAAGATATCAGGATGGTTCTCAAGATTCTTCACTTCGTTCAGAATGACAGACGAAATTAAAGGTGTTTATATTTACGGTGGTGTTGGACGGGGAAAATCCATGTTGATGGATTTGTTTTTTGACCATGTGCCTGGGACAATTAAAAAACGCCGCGTACATTTTCATGAATTTATGATTGAAACCCATGACTGGCTTCATGCTCATCGCGGGAGCGAGATGGCGGATTTACTGCCTGCTTATGCCCAGCATGTTTCAGGTAATTTACATCTGCTTTGTTTTGATGAATTTCATGTTACTGATGTAGCCGATGCGATGATTTTAGGGCGTTTATTCACCGCCCTTATTGATCAGGGAGTGATTGTTGTGGCTACAAGTAACTGGGCACCCGATGATTTATATCAAGGAGGATTGCAACGAGAATTGTTTTTGCCTTTTATCGTACTTCTTAAGAAGCGCTTGGCGATTATTCATTTGGATAGTGATACAGATTACCGTCAGATAAGCGACCCAGATCAAGATGTTTATTATTTTTATCCGTTGGGTCAAATGACAGAGCAGAAAGTCCGTTTTCTCTTTGATGAATTGGTGGGCGGTGTTCAAGCACAAACAAAAAATTTAAAAATTAAAGGCCGTATGATGAAGGTTGAGCATGCAGGAACGGCGGCACGGTTTACATTTTCTCAGCTTTGTGAACAACCATTGGGAGCCGAAGATTACATTAAAATTGCCAAAGAATTTGATACGGTTTTTGTTGAAAACACACCTGTTCTAAAAGAAGAAAAACGCAATGAAGCCAAACGGTTTATTTTGCTTATTGATTGTCTCTATGAAGCAAAATGCCGTGTGATTATTTCTGCGGCAGAAAACATTCATAATCTTTATGACGGATCTGACCACGCTTTCGAATTTGACCGGACAATCAGCCGTTTGATGGAAATGCAGTCATCGACTTATCATGCGCAAAGAGGTTCGACATGAATTGGCGAAAGTGTTTTTCAAAAACCCTAGATCCAAAACAGCGGTATGAAAGAGATAAAATAACAGCCTTTCAAGGCACTCCGAAACAGCGACTATCCTTAGCAAAAAGAACAGATACAAATAAAGAAATTCTGTTTTATCTGGCCGAGAACGATCCTGACCCGAAAGTCAGAAAGGCCGTTGCCAAAAATATTGCAACCCCCGTTCATGCTTCGCGCAGTTTGGCGATTGATGGCAGCGCGGATGTGCGGATGGAGCTTGCCAACCGTCTTGTGAAATTATTGCCTGATTTATCGGTTGATACACAAAGCCAGCTTTATGCTTATGCCGTACAGGCTTTGGGAACGTTGGCCCTTGACGAAGTTTTGAAAATCCGTAAGTCGCTGGCGAGTACTTTAAAAGATCATGCTTACGCACCGCCTGCCGTGGCGGCTCAATTGGCGAGAGATATAGAACGCGAAGTTTCCGAACCTATTTTGCGTTTTTGTGTGGCCTTAAAAGACGATGATTTAATTGAAATTTTATCCAACCATCCTGCGGCCTGGGCCGCAGAAGCCGTGGCAAAACGTTCAAAAATCAGCGCTCTTGTTTCTAAGGCAGTGATTAAGACAGGGCATAAAAAGGCAGGGATACTTTTATTGCGGAACAAGGGTGCAGACATCAATGAAGATGTTCTTGAAACAATCATCGAGCGCGCCAAAGAGTTTCCTGAGTGGCATGAACCTTTAGTTAAAAATCATGCTCTGCCGCCTGAAATGGCAAGACAACTGTCACGGTTTGTTGATGCGCGCGTACGCAAATTATTGGAAGAAAAAGGTCAATATGATTTACAAACCACAGAAATTGTAGCCGACGCTACGCGGCGGCGTATTGAACTAGCCGATGAAATCAATAAGGACAAATCAAAAGGCAGCGACAATGTTGTGATTAAAGTCAATCAGCTTTTATCCGAAGGAAGATTAACCGAAGAAGTTATTGCCGATTATGTGGCCCTGCGTGATGAAGAATTTTTGATTGCGGCCTTGGCCTGTTTAACGGGGGCAAAACGTCAGGATTTGGGGAATCTATTCAAACTAAAAAAACCGCAAATGATTTGCTCCGTTTGTTGGAAAGCAGGACTTTCTATGCGTTTTGCTTTCAGGCTGCAGCAAGAAGTAGCGCATATTGCGCCAAAAGATTTAGTTTATCCGAGAGGAGGAACAGATTATCCTCTGGATATTAAAGAAATGAAGTGGCAACTGGAGTTTTTGGGTATAGAATAAAGGCGGGATGATAAAGTCGGTTTCTTTATTCATAATTGTCTTGTTGTTATCGGCTTGTGCAGCGCCAAAACCTGTCGATAAAGTTCTGGTGACCAAATCCGATAATAAAATGTATCTGATCAAGAATGACAAGATTTTAAAATCTTATGATATTTCTTTAGGAGCCAATCCTGTAGGACATAAAATGCAGGAAGGGGATATGCGAACCCCCGAAGGGAGCTACCTTCTTATTCACAAAAATGACAAAAGTAAATTTTATCGCTCCATCACCATTTCTTATCCAAATGAACAAGATGTTGCTCACGCCAAGGCTTTAGGTGTCGATCCAGGGGGCGGTATTGTCATTCACGGTTTTCCAAACGAGTTGGGGAATGTGACAGGTCCGTTTGAACCGTTGAACTGGACAGAAGGGTGTATTGCCGTTCGCAATAACGAAATGGATGAACTTTTTGCCCTGGTCGCGCTAGATACCCCTATAGAGATTAAACCCTAAAGAGGATATTTACTTTCTGGGTGGCTTCGCTTACCCTTCGCAGGGAATATCGATTGATAAATAAGGAGACTGAAATGGCACATGGCAGAGCAAAAATAGGACTGGTTGGCGCAGGAATGATTGGTGGGACATTGGCGCATCTGGCAGGTCTGAAGGATCTGGGCGATGTGGCCATGGTTGATATTGCTGAAGGTGTGCCGCAAGGTAAGGGGTTGGATCTGGCCGAGTCTTCACCCGTTGAAGGGTTTGATTGCAATTATGTTGGCAGTAATGATTACGATGTGATTAAGGATGCCGATGTTGTCATTGTAACCGCGGGTCTTCCACGTAAACCAGGGATGAGCCGTGATGATTTGATCGGCATCAATACAGGTATCATTAAATCTGTTGGGGAGAATATTAAAAAGCAAGCTCCTAATGCCTTTGTGATTGTGATTACCAATCCTTTAGATGTGATGGTAGAAGTGATGCAGCGCGCGACGGGGTTTGCCAATAACAAGGTTGTGGGTATGGCTGGCGTTTTGGATTCTGCCCGTTTTCGTTATTTCTTGGCAGAAGAGTTTGGAGTCAGTGTTGAGGATGTGACCGCATTCGTTCTAGGTGGACATGGGGATACTATGGTTCCGTCAGTCAGATATTCTACTGTTGCAGGAATTCCGCTTCCAGATTGTATCGAAATGGGATGGACAACACAGGCAAAAATTGATGCCATTGTTGACCGTACCCGTAATGGAGGCGGCGAAATTGTAGCTCTTCTAAAGACGGGATCTGCCTATTACGCACCAGCATCGAGCGCGATTGCTATGGCTGAGAGTTACCTGAAAGATAAAAAGCGCGTCCTTCCATGTGCGGCGAAATTAAACGGTGAGTATGGTGTTAAAGATTTATATATCGGCGTACCCGTAGTGATTGGCAAAAACGGTGTTGAAAAAATTATCGAGATTAAATTAAATAAGGATGAGCAGGCCATGTTCGATAAATCTGTTCAGGCCGTTAAAGACCTTGTCGATGCCATGGAAAAAATTTCTAAAGCAGCTTAATTAATTAGGCGTAAGCAGGTTTAAGCTCAGGCACGTAGTTTTGCACGATGCGTGGCGCGGGAGTGTGAACAACCTGTTGAGCCGCTTGCCGAAAAACTAGAACGGGGGTGCTTTGTAATCCGCCACCAAAAGCAGAGCGAAGCGTTTTAATGACGTCTTCAGACACGGCATATTGATCATATTGTTGAGAGAAATTGATCCCGCGAAGGAAAAGAGCCTCGCGTTGAAATTCGTAATCATTCACTTGTCCTGCATCGAAAGCCTCTTTAAGAGCGGACATTTCAGGGCGCAAGGGGCCAATAAAGCTACCATCTTGAACGCGGGTGACATCTTCCAATTGGTAATCAATTTGAAACTCTACAGCAGCGGCAACTTGGGTGCTGACACGATCAAATTCATAATCCAGATGAACGGTTTGAATTTTTGGTGTGTAGGGTGCGGGAGCAGCAATATGAGATGATTTTATGGCGTTTAAAGCCGTTAAAGCATCTTGAGCTGCAAGAGTCAATTCTTCCACAACAAAACTGGTCATGCCAGAAATATTATTCTTCAAAGATGCCAAGACAGTGCGAGATTTTTGACCGATGAAACGCGCCATCTTGTGACCAAAGAAACCTCTTTCAGCGTAACTGAAATCATTGAATGTTCTTCTGTGGGCGTCACTTGCCTCCTTTGCTTTTTTATAAGCAAGGAACGCGGCTATTTGGGGCGTTAAAACAAGCGTTTTCATTTATAAAGGCAACACTATGTCAAAAACGCCCCAAAGTCAATGATTTTAGGATTTTATGGCAGTGTAACCTGTGCTTAACTAAAGGTTTGGGTCTGTAGAGTAGGGGCGTAATTGTAATTTGCGGTTTGAGCAGGTTCTGTAGGAACAACATGATCATGGGCCTTCGCAAAGGCCTGACCAACTTCCACTTTACGGGCAATTTCAGAGCCAGAGGCAGAGGTTCCTGTTCGTTCTGCCGTGACCACGGCGGTATCAATTTTTTGAGCAACTTCAACAACACCATCACGTGTGTCTGTTAAAGGGCTATTGTCTCCAAGGTCACGGCCTTCAAATTGAGTGGCTGTTTTTGCGTCAACACCACTAGCGGCCAGTTCACCAGTTTTTAGGGTTCCATCGGCGAGCTGTTGTTGGACAGCTTGGGCAGATAATTCGTCTTGCGTTAATCCTGTACTGCCAATTTCTTCTGTTTCTAGTGTTGTACCACTCGGCGCATTCGGGTCATTGGAGGCAACAGCAATTTCTGCATTGATTGTTGGTGTGTGAGGCTCTCCTCTTTCAAGCGCATCAAATTCATCGTTCAATTGTTTCAATGTCTCTTCATTAATGTTGCCACTTTCTTTGTAGTCATTAATCTTTTTTTGTAATGCTTCGTACCCTTCAAGTGTTTCACCTAATTCTACACGAGTTTCTTGCAAGTCTTGTAATTGGGTTTGCAAGTCTTCAAGATCAACTTGAAGTTTATCACGCTCATCTACCAATTTTTTCATATCTTCTTCTGCAACCTGCAGAGAGTCTAAAGCATCGTTTCGTTGCTCTACTGCTATATCTGTTTTTTCTGCTTGAGCAGTAAGACGAGCATCCGCTTCGGCTTTTTGTTGCTTTAAAAACATCTGTATGTGAGAAACAGGTTCGCCTGTTGCTAAGTCATCATTAATTTGTTCAACGCGTTCTTGAGCCAAATCTGCTTCATAGCTACGCATAGAAAGGGCATCAGCCTCTCTAAATGCTCTAAGAGATGTGAGTTGTACATCTTCTTTTACATCGGAAAGAGTGTCAGCAGCTACCGCGATAGAAATTTCTTTATGTGCTAAAGCCTGACTAGTATCAGCAACAGCTAAATTTGTATTGTTGATCTGCTGAGCATTAATAGCAAGCTGTCCTTGGAAGAACGATATTTTAGTATCGACGCGCTGCGTTAACTCAGAAAGTTTTATTTCTAAATCACTTATTCCATCCAGAAAGGCTTCGGCGGCGTCACGCTTTCTTTCTTTTTCTTTTAACTGTTCTTCAGTTAGCTTAAGACCATCTTCTGCATGCCCTGCCAACCCCGCATGCATACCATCATTGCCCTGAGCGAGGAGGACATCATTGCCAAATCCAAAAATGTTTTTTGAGGTTTCTGGTGATGCCAAATCATCTTGATTTTCAACAAACATTGCCCGCCGTTCATCGGATCTGAACCGCATTTCTGGCATAGGTGTTTTTACATCTGTGTTTGACATACTAATATTATACCAAAATCAGGTTAACGAATGCAAAAGACGGGACTTTGAAAAACTGAATAAAATCAATATGTTAATTCTTCGCAAGCGTATAATCACCTTTGTTTAGATCAGTGGGTCGTTTTTTAGGGCGTAAAGAGGTTTCGACTGCCCCTGAGTTGCGAGTTTCTGGAGAGCTAGCGGCGGCCATAATTTGCCCCAATCCTTCAGGTCTAGGCACGGGTTTTGGGCTGTAAGAAACAGTTGTTTCTTTTTGAATATAGACAGGTTCAATCGCGGCCATTTTGGTCGAAATTTGTGCTTCTATTTTGTTCCAATCTGTGAAGTCAGGAAGAGGGGTATCTGAAAGCCCTTTTTCACTTTTTAAGAATTTAAAAAATTCTGTTACGGTTCGGGGATGATCGAAATCAATAACTTCTTTTTCGTTCCCATCATCGTCGGTTACTGTTTTTGTATGAAACAAAAGATTTTGATTGGTTGTGTTGGACACAGCTTCTTGGCTAAAAAAATCTGTTGCAGTCGCATTGCCATTATTTGATAAAAAATCACGAAGTAAATTTTCTCCTGCCCGACCGCCTGCAAAATGCGCGGTGTAGGCTTGAAGTTCTGTCACAGGATAATAGCTTAGTCCTTCAGGCGCAAATTTGGCAAGGTCACGTTGTAATTCACCAATGTCTCTGATTTGCATGACAGCGGCCAAACGTGTGTTAAACTCTGGATTCCAACAGGTTTCAACAAGGGTGTGTTGGGATAACGTGTCGACATAATCATAAGTTAGGTTGTAGAGAACTTCTTCTCCATTATCGATTTGCTCCTGCGTTCTAGGAATTTTTGTGCTTGTTCTTTCGATGAGTGTGTCGCGTATCCCTTCAAATCCGATAAGGGGGGAATAGCGATAAGCTTTTTCAGCCAGTGTCTCAGGAACAAATTGCGCTAAGCCACAGGCCTTAATACCGTTAAAAGCTTTAGGATCGAAAGAGCTTTCTAATGATTGTACGGCAAGTATATACGATAAAGGCAGGCTTGTGATTTGCGCCGTTTGAACATCTGCCTCATAAACTTCTTTTGGTACAAACCAATCATGATAAAAAATATTTCCGTCGGAATCTTCAAATAAGCCCTCGGCCTCTAAATTTGTAGTCTGTCCTAAGGCATCTTGAATGGCCTTATCAATCGCATGAGCAGGTTCATTTGGTTTTGCGGCTTGATCAAAAGGTTGGGC
>Ga0116152_10001294_pt1 | contig 20742 bp, 25 predicted proteins | sample AD_UKC119_MetaG_FD_89894 | JGI IMG/M metagenome (GOLD analysis project Ga0116152, IMG submission 89894) | Active sludge microbial communities of municipal wastewater-treating anaerobic digesters from Hong Kong - AD_UKC119_MetaG | ecosystem: Engineered > Bioreactor > Anaerobic > Digestate...
CTGACATAGCCCAGCGTGCCGCGCCTCAGCGCGATGATGCGCCGCGGCTCGGCGCCCGCGATTTCCGTCTCGCCCACGCGGATCGACCCTCCGTCCACACGGTAATTGCCCCAGATCATCCGCATCAGTGTCGATTTTCCGGACCCCGAGGCCCCGACCAGCCCGACGCATTCCCCCGGCGCAACCCGCAGGCTGGCCCCGGTCATCACCGGCAACACCGCGCCACCTTGATTGTGCAGTGTGAAACTCTTGGACACATCCCGAACCGCGATCATCTTTGTGCTCCAAATATCCTCGGGGGTTTCCAAAGGGGGCAGAAGGCCCCCTTTGGGCGGGGGGTTCGGGGGGCGGCAGCCCCCCGACGCCTTCAGACCTGCAGGACCGAACTGACCAGCAACTGCGTATAGGCCTGCTGCGGGTCGTCCAGAACCTGGTCGGTCAGCCCCTGCTCGATCACCCGGCCATCCTTCATCACCATCAGCCGGTCGGCCAGCAGGCGGACCACCGCCAGGTCGTGCGTGACGATCACCGCGCTCAACCCCATCGACCGCACCAGCCCGCGCAACAGGTCCAGCAGCCGCGCCTGCACGCTGACGTCCAGCCCGCCGGTCGGCTCGTCCATGAACACCAGCCTCGGCCCGGTCACCAGGTTGCGCGCGATCTGCAACCGTTGCTGCATCCCGCCCGAGAACTGCCGCGGCCGGTCGTCAATGCGGTCGCCGGCGATCTCGACCCGGCCCAGCCAGTCCAGCGCCTCGGCGCGGATCTGCCCGTAGTGGCGCGCGCCCACGGCCATCAGCCGTTCACCCACGTTGCCGCCGGCGCTGACCCCCATGCGCAGCCCGTCGCGCGGGTTCTGGTGGACAAAGGCCCAGTCGGTGCGGCCCAGCATCCGGCGCTCGGGCTCGGTCATCGCCAGCACGTCGCGCGGCCCCTCGGTGCGCGTGTCGAAGACCACGCGCCCGGTGTCGGGCGTCAGGTGGCCGGCCAGACAGCCCAGCAGCGTGGATTTGCCCGAGCCCGATTCGCCGACGATCCCCATCACCTCGCCGGGCCACAGATCGAACGACACGTCCGTGCAGCCGACCCGGCCGCCGTAGGTCCGGGTGATGCCCTCGACCCTCAGAAGCGGTTGGTCACTCATGCGGCGTCCTCCTGCGCGGACAGGCGCCCGCGGTGGCCTGTCGCCTGCCGTCCGGCGCAGTGGTCGGTGTCCGAACAGACGAACATCCGCCCGCCGGCGTCGTCCGTGATGACCTCGTCCAGATAGCTGCCCGGGTCGCCGCACAGGGCGCAGGCGTGCGGCGCTTTCGAGGCCTCGAACGGGTAATCCTGGAAGTCGAGGCTGACGACACGGGTAAAGGGCGGCACCGCGTAGATCCGCTGCTCGCGCCCGGCCCCGAACAGTTGCAGCGCGGGCGAGTCCGAGAGCTTGGGGTTGTCGAACTTGGGGATCGGTGACGGGTCCATGACGTAGCGCCCCTCGACCTTGACGGGATAGGCGTAGCTGGTGGCAATGGCGCCGTTTCGGGCGATGTCCTCGTAGAGCTTCACATGCATCAGGCCGTAATCCTCGAGCGCGTGCATGCGCCGGGTCTCGGTTTCGCGCGGTTCCAGAAAGCGCAGCGGTTCCGGGATCGGCACCTGGTAGACCAGGATCTGCCCGGCGGTCAGGGGCGTTTCGGGAATGCGGTGGCGCGTCTGGATCACGGTTGCCTCGGCGGTGCGTTCGGTCACGGCGACCCCGGCGGTGCGCTGAAAGAACTTGCGAATGCTCACCGCGTTGGTGGTGTCGTCCGCGCCCTGGTCGATGACCTTGAGCGTGTCGTCCGGCGTCAGGCAGGCGGCGGTCACCTGCACGCCGCCGGTGCCCCAGCCATAGGGCATCGGCATCTCGCGGCTGGCAAAGGGCACCTGGTAGCCAGGCACGGCGACGCCTTTCAGGATCGCGCGGCGGATCATCCGCTTGGTCTGTTCGTCGAGATAGGCAAAATTGTAGGCGCTCATTCGGCGGCCTCCCGCTGAGCCGCGCGCAACCGGCGCACCAGCTCCAGTTCGGACTGGAAATCGACGTAATGCGGCAGCTTGATATGCTCCAGGAAGCCGGTCGCCTGGATGTTGTCGGCGTGCATCAGCACGAATTCGGCGTCTTGCACCGGGGCGCCGGTGTGATCCTCGCCCAACTCCTCCCAGCGCAGGGCGCGGTCCACCAGAGACATCGAGATCGCCTTGCGCTCGGACTGGCCGAACACCAGGCCATAGCCGCGGGTGAACTGCGGCGGCTGCGACCTGGAGCCGGTGAACTGGTTCACGGTCTCGCATTCGGTGACGGTGATCTCGCCGATCGCGACGGCGAATCCCAGCTCGGGGATGTCCATCTCGACCGTGACTTCGCCGATGCGCAATTCGCCCACGAAAGGATGCGTGCGCCCGTAGCCGCGCTGGCTGGAATAGGCCAGCGACAGGATGAACCCCTCGTCGCCGCGGGTCAGCGCCTGAAGGCGCAGCGCACGGTCGGCGGGCAGTTCCATCGGCTCGCGCGTCAGGTCGCGGGGCGTGGAGTCGCCGGCGGGCTCGTCCTCGATCAGGCCCTCGCGGTCCAGAAAGCCGGTGACGCGGGGGACCGGCCCCAGCGGCGCCGCCTGCGGGGCGCGGGGGGGCGCGCCCTCGGCCGCCAGGGCAAAGTCGATCAGCCGGTGCGTGTAGTCGAAGGTCGGCCCCAGCACCTGCCCGCCCGGCAGATCCTTGTAGGTGGCCGAGATCCGCCGCACCGCCGCCATCGCTCCGGTATCGACGGGGCGCGCGTGGCCCAGCCGGGGCAGGGTCGTGCGATAGGCGCGGATCAGGAAGATCGCCTCGATCAGGTCGCCGCGCGCCTGCTTGATCGCCAGCGCGGCCAGGTCGGGATCATAAAGCGACCCCTCGGCCATCACCCGGTTCACCGCCAGCGCCATCTGCGCCCGGATCTGCGCGACGCCGAGTTCGGGAATCGCCGGGTCGCCGCGGCGTTCCTCGGCCAAAAAGGCGTGGGCGTTGTCGATGGCGCGTTCGCCACCCTTGACGGCGACATACATCAGGCGGCCTCCACCCTGGTGCTGCGCGGCAGGCCGGCGAGACGGTCGCCGCAGGTCAGCAGCGTGTCGAAACCCAGCGGGAACAGCGCGCGATTGGCCCGGAACGCGGCGATTTCGGGCAGACTGAGACGGGCCGCCCCGTCGATGCCGGGGCCGCGCAGCGTCGCGCCGGTGTCGTCCAGGCGGTCGGTGACGACCACCAGCGTGGCGGCGCGGTCGGGGTAATCCGGCGTGCCGATGGCAAAGCGCGACACCGGCGCCAGATCGGTCCATCTGCCAAAGGCAAAGACGGCCTCGCCGGCCGGCACCAGCGGCGCGGCGGTGTGAAAGGTGATCCAGTCGCGCACCGCCGCGCAATCCAGCGCGCCGGCCAGGTGCACCGGCGTGGTGTTGTCCAGCAGCACCAGCGCCGCCACCCCGGCGGCAACCGGCATCGGCGCGGGCGGGGTGGCGCCGGTCAATCCGACGATGCAGCCGGGACGCGACAGCGCGTGCAGGATCGCGCGAAAGGCCACGGCCGATTGCGTGGGTGCGGCGGCAAAGCCGCCCGCCATCGCGGCCGGGGTCAGCATGGGGTCTGTCATCCGTCCTCTCCCCGAACCATGGTGAAGAATTCGACCCGCGTGGCGGCGGCCTTGCGGGCGCGGTCCTCGCGTCTTGCCGCTTCCTCGGCCCCGAGGGGGGCCAGCACGTCGCGCGTCACGCTGTCGGCCTGGGCGCCCTGCAACAGCGCGTCCACGACGGCGGCGCGGCGCGCGTGGTCCTTGTCGCGGCCCTGCACATGGGCGTGGCCGATGGCGCCGTCATCCAGCCGGACGGTGCAGCGGGTCACGGTCATTTCGCCCAGGTTGAAGGGGGCGCCGGTGCCGCCCTGCCGGCCGCGCACCATCACCGCGCCGATCTCGGGTCCGCGCAGCACGGCATGGGCCGGCAGGTCGGGAAGCAGCGCGGCCAGCCTTTCCGGCAGGGCCCGCGCCAGCAGCCCCATGGCCGCCGGTCTGTCAAAGATCTGGGTCATGGACATCTTGTCGATTTGTCTAGATTACTATACAACTAGACATCCAATAGCACCCAAGATTGTCCGATGCACATGAAATTTCGATGACGGACCAGCTTTCCCTCTGGCGGCAGATCGCGCGGTCCCTGGACGAGGATATCGCCAACGCGCGCCCCGGCGACCGCTTGCCGAGCGAGGCGCAGTTGGCCGCGCGCTTTGGCGTCAACCGCCATACGGTGCGCCGGGCACTGGCTGCGCTGGCCGAGGCCGGCACCGTCCACGCCCGGCGCGGCGCGGGGGTTTTTGTCGCCGCGCGCCCGACAGAGTATCCGCTGACCCGGCGCACCCGGTTCCACGAGGCGCTGTCCGCGACCGGGCGGGTGCCAGGGCGGCGGGTGCTGAGCGTGCAGTCCGCGACCGCGTCCCAGGTCGAGGCGCAGGTGCTGGCCCTGGCCCCCGGCGAGCCCGTGCTGCGGGTCGAGGGGGTCTCGTTGTCCGACGGGCAGGTGATCGGCCATTTCCGCTCGGCCTTTGCGATGGCGCGGCTGCCGGGCCTGGCGCAGCATATTCGCCTGGGCAAGGGCGTGACCGAATCCCTCGCCGCCTGCGGGGTTGCGGATTACACCCGCGCCTGGACCCGGCTGACCGCGTGCAACGCCGATGCGATCCTGGCGGGGCATCTGCAACTCAGGCCCGCAGAGGCGGTGATGCGGCTGGAATCGATGAACCAGGATCCCGCCGGTCAGCCCCTAGAATACGGCATCACTCATTTCGCCGGGGCGCGCGTCACGCTGACCGTCGCGCCCGAGTGAGTGCGCCCACGTTCCGCGCGACGGCGTCCTGATCGACGACGGCCCGGCGACCGCGATCGACCTCGGGGGCTAACTGGTGTCGGCCGGTGGCCGGCTGGCCCATGCGCAGGGCGCGGGATGCACGCGCGGCGCAATGAGCGGCGGGCATCAGCCGCCGCAGGCGTCCAGAAACGCCTCGGCGCCCAGGGTGCGGAAATCGCTCAGCGCGGCGCGCAGACGGTCGTGCGGCCAGTCCCACCAGGCCAGCGCCAGCAGCCGTTCGGCCACCGCGTCGGAAAACCGCGCGCGGATCGGGCGCGCGGGCACCCCGGCGACGATCAGGAAGGGCGCGACATCCTTTGTCACCACCGCGCCCGAGGCCACGACGGCGCCGATGCCGACCGTCACCTCGGGCTTGACGATGGCGCCGTGGCCGATCCAGCAATCGTGCCCCAGCGTGCAGCGCCGCGCCGCGCGCCGGGCAAAGAATTCCGCATCGTCGGGTTCCTCGGGCCAATACGCGGCGCTGCGATAGAGAAAGTGATGCTGCGCCGCGTTCTGCCACGGATGATCGGTCGGCCCGATACGCGTCATCGCGGCGATATTGGCGAATTTGCCGACCGTGCAATTCGCGATATCGGCCATCCGGTCGCAATAGGCATAGTCGCCGAATTCGGAATTCAGCACGCGCGATCCGCGCCCCACCTCGCACCAGGCGCCAAAGGTGCTGTTGTGGATCTCGCAGTCGGGGTGGATCAGGGGGGTGTCGGCGGACAGGCGCGGCATGTCGGGGTCTCCTCGGGCGGGTTCGGGGGGCAGGGCTCAGCGGCCGCTGCCGTCCCCCTTGATGAGCCGGTCGCGCAGTTTGGCCGAGACCGCGTCCAGTGCCACCACCATCAGCACGATCAGGATGATGTAATACGTCACCTTTTCCCAATCTTGCGTGGTCTGGATCGCCTGGGTCAACAGCAGGCCGATCCCGCCGCCGACGATGGCGCCGACGATGGTCGCGGATCGGGTGTTCGATTCGAACAGATACAGGACCTGGCTCAGGATCACCGGCAGCACCTGCGGCATGACGCCAAAGCGATAGCGCTGCACCGGCCGGGCGCCGGTGGCGCGGATCCCCTCGATCGGTTTGCTGTCCACGTTTTCCAGGGCCTCGGAAAACAGCTTTCCGAAACTGCCGGTGTCGGTGATCAGGATCGCCAGCGCGCCGGTCATCGGCCCGGGGCCAAAGGCGCGCGACAGAACGATGGTGAAGATCAGCGCATCCACGCCGCGCACGAAGTCCAGCACCCGGCGCACGGCAAACCGCAGCCACCGCGCGGGGGTGAAGTTGCGCGCCGCCAGAAAGGCCAGCGGCAGCGCGATCATCGCCGCGCCAAAGGTGCCCAGGAACGCCATGAGGATCGTCTCGCCCATGGCCCAGGCGACATCCCCGTGGCGCCAGATTTCGTTGGTCCAGATGTTCGAGATCATCAGCGACAGGTTGGTCTGCGCCGGGTTCAGGCGCGGCCCCCAGGCCAGGCTTTCCGCGATTTCGGCCCAACTCATGCGGTGAAACGGGCTGTGCAGGTCAAAGAAGAACAGCTCCCACCCCGGGAAATAGCGCATGGTTTCGGTGCGCGCGCGGGTGACCGTCAGCCGCCCCGCGACAGTGTTGACGCTGACGCGCGTGCCCGAGGCGTTGATGAAATCGGGCACCACGGGACCGGGCAGCGACAGGTCGATGGCGGTTCCGGTGTTGGTGATGCGGATCTGGCCGTAGCCGGGCAGGTCATACAGCGCGACCGGGCCGTCATAGATCACACGGTGACCCTGCGGCAGGTCGATGACCGTGCGGGTGCCGTCGCGATGGACCCAGGCTGGGGTCTCGTCCGCCGCAAGGGTCATGCGGCGCGAGCCCTCGATGGCGACCGAAACCGCGTCGGTGCGGTTGTCCCGGGTGACATGCACCTTGTAGCGGATGGCATCGCCCAGCAGAGTCGCCGCATTGTCCAGCCGCGCGCGCTGGGCCAGGCCGGGCACGTCAAAGGCGACAAACACATAGGCCAGATAGACCAGAACCAGCGCGGGTGCGGCGAAAGCCCACAGCCGTTTGCGGCGGAAATCGCCCAGAACGGCGGTTTGCAGCGCGATATCGGCCATGTCAGGCCCTCCCCTGCGTCAGGCGGTGGCGGACCAGGCTGGACGCCTGGTCCAGCACGACGATGGTCAGGAACAGCACGATGAAGATGCCGGCGGCCTCGTCCAGCTTGCCCTGGCCAAAGGTCATGGCGTTCTTCAGGTCATAGCCGATGCCGCCCGCGCCCACGAACCCCAGGATGGCCGAGGCGCGCACGTTGATCTCGAACCGCAGCAACGCATAGCTGAAGTAATTGGGCGCGACCTGCGGCACCACGCCCAACAGCATCCGCTGGCTCCATCGCGCCCCGACCGAGGCCAGCCCCTCGACCGGCTTGGGGTCGATGTTCTCGTTCACCTCGGCGAACAGCTTGCCCATCGCGCCGGCGGTGTGCAGGCCGATGGCGATGGCCGCGGGCACCGGACCCGCGCCCAGCAGGAAGATCAGCACCAGCGCCACCACGATCTCGGGCACGGCGCGCAGGATATCCGCGATCCGGCGAAAGACGCCCGCCAGCGCGGGCAGCGGGGCCAGCCCCCGGGTCGCCAGCAGCGACAGCAGGATGCCGCCCAGCGTGCCGGTCAGCGTGGCCACGGCGGCGACGTTCAGCGTTTCCACCAGCGCGGGCAGGGCATCCCGCATGTGGCCGGGCAGGTTTTCGGCCTTGTCCCAGGCTTCGGACAGGATGGCGGCGGGAAAATCGGGCAAATGCGCCAGACCTTCGACAAAGCCCCCGGCGTTGCGCGATTCGGCGGTGCGGAACCCGGCGATCATCAGCAGCGCGAAAACCAGCAGCATGAGCCCGGAATAGAGCCGCCGCCGCCGGGTCAGCGCCAGATACGCGCGGCGGATCGTATCGGGGCCCGGCGGGGCGATCGGTGTCACGGTCATGGCAGCGTCCACAAGGGCCGGGCCCCGGCGCGATGGCGGGGCCCGGCGATGTCGAAAGGATCGGACCGGCCGCGGATCAGTTCATCTGCGCGCGACGCACGTCGATGATGGTCTGATAGGCCTCGTGGGTGATCGGCGCGAAGCCCGCGGTCTCGCCCGCGGCAACGCCATAGAGGCACGCCTGGTCGCGCTCGCCCAGGTGTTGCAGCAGGTCGGTGACGGTGTCCTTGACCTGTTGCGGCAGGCTGCTGCGCAGCACCACAGGGCCCTCGGGGATCGGGTTCGAGCGCCAGATCTCGACCAGGTCGTTCATGTCCACCAGGCCCGCGTCCACGGCCCGGCGCAGCGCGCCCGAGTTGTAGCCGTCTTCCCAGTTGCCCAGCCCGTCGGCCCAGGTCACGCCCGCGTCCACGTCGCCGTTGTTTACGGCGATGATGGTTTGCTCATGGCCGCCGGTGAACACCACCTCGCCAAAGAAATCGCCCGAGTCCATCGAATGCCCGGTGACGCGCGGGATCTCGATCGACGGCACCAGATAGCCCGAGGTCGAGTTCGGGTCGCCAAAGCCGAAGCGGCGCCCTTGCAGGTCCATCAGCGACTGGATGCCGCTGTCGGCGCGCGCGAACCCGATCGAGAAATACGAGAACGACCCGTCGAGGTTGGTCTTGACCAGCACGGGTTCCACGGCGTTCGGATCGGCCAGCCAGGTCGCCGCATAGCCCGAGGCCCCCAGCCAGGCAAAGTCCAGCGACCCGCCCAGCAGACCCTGGATCACGCCGTTGTAGTCGGCCGGGGTGAACAGGTGGACGGGCACGCCGAGGGCGTCCTCGACATAGGCGCGAAAGCACTCGTTCGACGCCAGGCGATCCTGCGCGTTCTCACCGCCCAGAAGGCCGATGTTGAACTCGGTGATCGTCGCCTGGGCCTGGGCGACGCCGGTCAGCGCGGTGGTCAGGATCAGAGCGGCAGCAAGGGATTTCATCGGGGTTCTCCGTGGCGATGAAGGTTGGGCAAGGTCAGAGGAACGACGCCGCGATGGCGGCGGCGCGGGCCGGCCGGGGACGCGTCCCCATCGCGGCCGGCGCGATGGCCGGGATCGCGGTCGATGTCGCGTCCTCGTTGAAGCTGTGGTCGGCGCCGTAGATCGCGCGCGCGGCGTCGGTGGTCAGGTCGCTGGCCGGGCCGTCGAACACCAGCTTGCCGTCGCGCAGGCCGATCACCCGGTCGCAATAGCGCCGCGCTGTGTCCAGCGTGTGCAGGTTGGCGATGACCATGCGGCCGTCTTCGGTGTTGATGCGCTTGAGCGTGTCCATGACAAGCTGCGCGTTCATCGGGTCCAGGCTGGCGATCGGTTCGTCCGCCAGGATGATCCGGGGGTCCTGCATCAGCGCGCGGGCGATGGCGACGCGCTGCTGCTGGCCGCCGGACAGGGCCTCGGCCCGCTTGGGGGCCTGGTCGGCGATGCCCAGGCGGTCCAGAATGTCCAGCGCCTGAAGGATGTCCTCGCGCGACCACATGTTGAACAGCGTCGCCAGCGTCGAACGGCTGTTCAGCTTGCCGTGCAGCACGTTCGAGGCCACGTCCATGCGCGGCACCAGGTTGAACTGCTGAAAGATCATCGCGCATTGGCTCTGCCAGGCGCGGGCCTCGGCGCCGGTCAGGGCCAGTATGTCGCGGCCGTCAACCAGGATCTGGCCGGAACTGGCCGCAGTCAGCCGGTTCACCATCCTGAGAAAGGTGGATTTCCCCGCGCCCGAACGGCCGATGATGCCGATGAACTGCGGCCCTTCGACCGTGAAACTGATGGCGTCCACCGCGGTCCGTTGACCGAACACGCGCGAGACATTGCGGACTTCCAGCATCACCGGCCCCCTGAAGTTGCAGGGCCGTTGTGCGGCGCGGTGGTAACAGCGACGTGTCCGCTGCGCGTCAGTTCTGTAAAAAGACCGGCCCGGTTTTCCGTCCCCGGCGCGCGACCCGCACCAAACCGTCACACCACGCACATGCGGCGGTGCCGGTCCCGGCGCGGCAGGGGGTGCTTGTCCGGTGGCGTGCTACGGTTCGTCCGCCCGGGGGTGTCCACCCGGTAGCCCAAGCTGCGCTGCTGAGGGTCGTCGATCCGCTTGTGCGTCGTCACTCCGCCGGGGGCCTCCCGCAATACCCCCGACATTGCCCCCGACGCGGGGGCTCATCGTGGATGAAATCGGATGACCGCGGACACTGAGACACCACCAAAGCCTTGAAAACAGGGCTTTCTGAATGTCTCTGACAGTCTCTGGACAAGAAAGTGGTGCCGGTGAAGGGACTCGAACCCCCGACCCCATCATTACGAATGACGTGCTCTACCAGCTGAGCTACACCGGCACGGTGCAGCGGGTTGCCCCGCTGAGGTCGGGCGGTTCTTAGCACCGGGTCGGTGCAGTATCCAGCCCCTTTTTTCGGCTTTCTCGCCGCCCGGACGGGCCAGTCACAGGCCCATCCGGCGGGCCTGGTCCAGGTCGATGCCTTCGGGCTCGTCCTCGGGAACGGGGGGCGGTTCGGGGGCCCGGTCGGCCGTGGCGGTGGGCGCGTCCGCGCGTTCGGCGGCGGGCGCGGGGTCGATCTCCTCGGCGGTGGCGTCGATCGGGTCGGCGTCGTCGTCGTCGAGGTCGGCGGTCGCGTCGTCCAGGTCGTCCGCGGCGGGCAGGGCGCCGACGATCAACGGCAGCATTTCGGTGCCTGTGGCCGAGGCGCCGGACGAATCGGGCGGCGCGTTCCAGGCCAACGTGTCAAAGCCGCCGCAATTGTCGCACAGCGGGTGCCAATGGGCGTGCACATGGTGGCAATTGTCGCAGACCCATTGCGGCCCGCGCGGCGCGGTCAGCGCCCGGGCCAGCCAGCCGCGCACCACCTGATCGGGCGAGCCCTCGCCGCGTTCGATGGCGGCCATGATGGTCATGACGCGTTGCGTGGGGGCGGTCTCGTGCAAATCGCCGATGGCGCGGCGCGCGGCGGGGAAATCCTCGGCCGCGATCAGCAGTTCGGCGCGGGTCTGGCGTTCCTCGGGGCCGGGATGCAGCGCCAGCAGAGCATCGAAGCGTTTCACCCGCGCGGCCGTGGTCTCATCGGGCTGGATCGCGGCAAAGGCCTGCGCCAGATCGGGGTGCGGCCGGGTTTTCCAACTGCGTTTGAGCACCTTGGCGGCGGCGTTGCGCTTGCCCCGCGCGACCAGTGCCCGGGCGGCCATGACGGCGGCCGGCACCAGGTCGGGCGAGCGTTTGTTGGCCTCGATCGACAGGTCCTGCGCCAGGGCCGGGTTGGTGGCCTCGGCCTCGGCCTGTTGCAGGGTCAGAACGGCATCGCGGCGCTGAAAGACCGGCTTGGGCAGACGCCCCGCGCGCGTGGTTTCCAACAGCGTCTTGCGCGCACCGGCCCAGTCGCCCGCCTTGGTCTGAAGCCCCAGCAGCATATCCTGGGTGGGCGCGTGGCCCGGGCGCAGGCTGAGCGCGGTTTCAGCCAGTTTGCGCGCCTTGGTGGCGTCGCCCGCGTCGATCTGCTGCCTGAGCAACCCCTGCACGCCGACAAAGCGGCCGCGATTGTCCTCGAGCAGGCGCTTGTAATACTCCTCGGCCAGCTGGGTGTTGCCCTTCGCCTGCGCGGATTGCGCGACCAGAAGGGTCGTGAGCGCCTGATCGTCGAGCAGCTTTTCGGCCTTGCGCGCCTTGGTCAGGGCCTTGTCCCCCTCGCCCGCGGCCAGGGCCAGAAAGCCGTCGGTCAGGGCCTCGAGCCCGCGCTGGCGGCGATTGCGGGCGAAATAGCGGCTGATCGCGGTCTCGTCGCCATTGATGAAGCGGATCGACGCCACCAGCAGGCCCATCAGCTTCATCAGCAGCCAAAGGCCGGCCAGAAGCAGGATTGCGGCGATCGCCATCTGCACCGGGCCCAGCGTGAATTCGACGCTGTTGAAGGCCACGCGCAGACCGGCCTCTTGCTGCATCAGCGTCTGCACGCCCAGCGTCAGGCCGGCAACGGCGGCCAGGAACAGGGCGATCTTGAGAATGGTCCAGATCATCGTTTCTCTCCGCCTCAGTCCTGAGCTTGCGATTGCAGGTCCGACAGCGCGGCCAGCGCCGCCAGCCGGGTTTCAGCCTGGGCGCGCCAGGCCGCCATCGCGGCGGCGGGATCGCCGGTCAGTGCGTCCAGTTCGGTGATCGTGCCGGGCAGGTCCCCCTGCCTGAGCGCGGCCTCGGCCCGGGACAGGATCGAATCGGTATCGGCCCCCGCGCGCGGCGTGAGCGAGCGCGCGCCGGTCTGCGCCCTGAGGAACCCCAGCATCCGGTCGCCCAGCGATTCACCCTGCGCGGCCACCGGCTGCGCGGCCAGCGCGGCGCGGGCGGCGGGGGCATAGCTGTCTTGCAGGTGCGACAGTGTCACAAGCCCATCGCCCAACGGTGCCAGCGCCGCCGGGGCGTCGCCCAGCGCGGCCAGGGCCTGAGCGGCCGGGGCGCCGCTTTCGGCGGCGGCGACCAGATCGGTGATCGCCGCGCGGCGCGCGACGCGGGCTTGCTGCGCGGCAACGTCCTGTTCGCGGCTGGTCAGCGCGGCAGCCTGGGCTTGCACCTCGGCGCGGGACTGCGCGAGGGCGGTCTCGACCGCGCTGCGGGCCTGCTGGACGACGTCGGCCTGGAGCGCGTCGATCCGCTGACCCAGCGCGGCAATCGCGTCGGCGGGATCGTTGGGGGTGGCCCGGGTTTCCAATGCGCCGAGGCGAGCCTCCACCGCCGACAGGTCGGGCGCAGGTGCCGGGGCTGGGGCCGGGGTGCTTTCCAGCGCGCTCAGGCGCTGCTCCAGCGGGGCAAGCGCGGCCTGCAACGCGCCCGGGGCAAGGCCCTGCGGGCGCGATTCGAGCGCGGCAAGGCGCGCTTCCAGGTCGGTTCGCGGGGCGCGCCAGCCCTCGGGCAGAAGGGTCAGCACCACGGCCGCCCCCAGGGCCGCCGCGATCGCACCGCCCGCGATCATGCTGCCGGTGCCGGCGCCACCCCGCGCGGGCGGGGTCGGCGGGGGCGGGGGCAGGCCTGGCGCGGTTTCGGCGGCCGGTTCGTCGGTCACGGGTTCCGCCGCCTCGCCGGGCGCGGATTCGGTCGAGGGGATGTCGGTCAGGGGCTCGACCTCGGTGTCGAAGGGCCCGGTCTGGTCGCTCCGGGCCGCGTCCCCGGTCGTCGTCCTGGGGTCGCGATCGGTGCCCGTTTCCGTCCCGGCCATTGTCACCTCCACCACATTGCACCGGAAAATGGCGCATCTCTTTCTACTTAGCCTCTGACCTCGGGCGCCTCAACCCACGGTTCCGGGATGCGACATCGCTTCCGCCAGCGCGCGCAACATCCCGCCCGAATCCGGCGTATCGGCGATCCGCGCGCGGGCCGCGAGCGGCCCCGGCAGCGCAGCGGCGCAGGCTGCGCTGATCGCCACGGGGATCAGGCCGCCCAGGTCCGGCACGCCCGACTGTGCCGCAAGACGCGCGGCGGCGCGCGGGGAAAAAAGCGGCGCAAAAACCCGTTGACCGGCCAGCGGGGGCAGCACGTCGTCGGGCCAGTCGCAGGCCCGGGCCTCGTAGACGGCGACGCTGCGCAGGGACAGGCCGGGCAGCGCGGCGACCAGATCGCGCGCCAGATGCACGCCGTGGGCGTGGACCAGCGGCCCTTCGGGGGCCTCGCGGCGCAAGGTGTCGATCAGCGCCGCCGCGTCGCCGCCGCCCGGGCGCGGAACCAGCCCGGCGCGGGCCGCGGCGCGGGCGGTGGCGGGGCCGACGCACCAGGCGGTCAGTCCGGGCAGCGGCGGCAGCATCGGCACCGCGCTGGCCGAGGTCAGGATCACCCCCCGGGCGCCATCGAACACGCCGCGGTCATGGGGCAGGGCGACCACCTGCGACAGGGGGGCGAAGATCGGCTCATGCGGCGGCAGCGCGGCGGCGGCCTCGCGGGCAAAACGGCGGGCCTGCGGCAAGGGGCGTGTCAACAGCAGAAACGGGGGCATGGCGGCTCTCATGCGCCCATTGCTTGCGGCGCGCCCCGATGCTACCCCCGCCGGGACGCAAACTGCAACCGGCGGGCCATGGCGCGACCCCTCACCATTCTGGGCATCGAAAGCAGTTGCGACGATACCGGCGCGGCGCTGGTGCGTCACACCCCGGGCACGCGGCCGCAGGTTCTGGCGAATGTCGTCGCCGGGCAGACCGACCTGCACGCGGCTTTTGGCGGCGTGGTCCCTGAAATCGCCGCGCGTGCCCACGCCGAAAAGCTGGACCTGGTGGTGGAAGAGGCCTTGCACCAGGCCGGGCTGACGTTGGCGCAGGTGGACGCGATCGCCGTCACCGCCGGGCCCGGGCTGATCGGCGGCGTGCTGTCGGGCGTGATGCTGGCCAAGGGGCTGTCGGTCGCGACGGGCAAGCCGCTGGTCGGGGTCAATCATCTGGCCGGCCACGCGCTGACCCCGCGGCTGACCGGGCAGGTGGCGTTTCCCTATCTGATGTTGCTGGTTTCGGGCGGGCACTGTCAGTTCCTGCGCGTCGATGGGCCCGAGGATTTCACCCGCCTGGGCGGCACGATCGACGACGCCCCGGGCGAGGCTTTCGACAAATGCGCGAAGCTGCTGGGTCTGCCCCAGCCGGGCGGTCCCGCGGTCGAGGCCGAGGCCCGCCACGGCGACCCGCGCCGCTTTGCCTTTCCGCGCCCGCTGCTTGACCGGCCGGGTTGCGATCTCAGTTTCTCGGGGCTGAAGACGGCCCTGATGCGCGCCCGCGACGCGCTGGTGGCGGAAAAAGGCGGGCTGACGCGCGCCGACCGGGCCGATCTGTGCGCCGGGTTCCAGGCCGCCATCGCCGACGTCCTGTCCGAGAAGGCGCGCCGCGCCCTGTCCGTCAGCCCGGGCGTCAGCGCCTTTGCCGTGGCCGGCGGTGTGGCCGCGAACGCGCTGTTGCGGGCCCGGCTGGAGCAGGTCGCGGGCGATCTGCCCTTTGTGGCGCCGCCGCTGAGCCTGTGCACCGACAACGCCGCGATGATCGCCTGGGCCGGGCTTGAACGGTTCCGCGCCGGTCAAAGCGATGACCTGACCCTGTCCGCCCGGCCGCGCTGGCCGCTGGATTCAACCGCCGCGCCCCTGATCGGATCGGGCAAGCGCGGCGCCAAAGCCTGAAGGAACGCCCATGCCCCTGTTTGCCCTCGTCTGCACCGACAAGGCCGACCACGAACCCCTGCGCAAGGCCAACCGCGACGCGCATCTGGCCTATCTGAACGACACCGGCTGCGTGACCTTTGCCGGGCCGTTCCTGGACGCGGGCACGATGACCGGCAGCCTGGTGGTGATCGACGTGGCCGACCGGGCGGCGGCCGAAACCTGGGCCGCCGGCGATCCCTATGCCCGCGCGGGCCTGTTCGCCAAGGTCCGGATCGAGGAATGGAAAAAGGTGATCGGCTGATGGCCCACTGGCTGATGAAATCCGAACCCAACAAGTTCAGCTGGGACCAGCTCGTCGCCAGGGGCGCGGCGGGCGAGGAATGGGACGGCGTGCGCAACTATCTGGCACGCAACAACATGCGGGCGATGGCGCTGGGCGATCCGGTGTTCTTCTACCATTCCAACATCGGGCTCGAGGTGGTGGGAATCGCCGAGGTCTGCGCCCTGTCGCACCCCGATTCCACCACCGACGATCCCCGCTGGGATTGCGTGGACATCCGCGCGCTCAGGCCGCTGCCGCGCCCGGTCTCGCTGAAGGAAATCAAGGCGACGCCCGAACTGGCGCAGATGTCGCTGGTCACCTCGATGCGCCTGTCGGTTCAGCCGGTGACCGATGCGGAATGGCAGCTCGTCTGCCGCATGGGCGGGCTGTAACCCGGCCGAGGCCGCGCGCCGGGGCCGGAAAACCCGTATGTTCATTACTGCTTCCCTGTGGCGGAATGCCGCGCTAGCGTGCGGCAAAACATCACAACGGGAGCACTTCATGGACTATTTCGCGGTCATCATCACCGCAGCGATCGGCTTCGGCATCGGGGCGGTCTGGTATGGCGTCTTTTCGCGGGTCTGGGTGCCTGCCTCGGGTGTGCCGACGAACGAGCGCGGCGCCCCGCGCGAGGGGGCGAGCCCCGCGCTCTACGCCGCCTCGTATGTCTGTATCCTGCTGGTCGCGGGCATGATGCGCCACGTCTTCGCCATGGCCCATGTCCAGGGGTTCGGTGTCGGCGTGGTGGCGGGGCTGGGGATCGGGCTGTTCTTCATCGCGCCCTGGATCACCCTGAACGTGCTGTTCGCCCATCGGCCAAAGGTGCTGGCGGTGATCGACGGCGGCTATGCCGCGGTGGCCTGCGCGGTTATGGGGGGCGTGCTGGAGCTGTTCTGAAATCGTCCGGGAAGGGGGGGACATGACCACAACCTGGCAATTCTGGGCACTGCTGGCGGCGGGTTTCGCCGCGCTGACCGCGATCTTCGCCAAGGTCGGAGTCGAGGCCGTCAACTCCGACTATGCGACCTTTCTGCGCACGCTGGTGGTGATCGTCGTGCTGGGCGCGATCCTGATCGGCACGGGCGAGATGCGTTCGCCCCTGGGGATCGCGCCGAAAAGCCTGCTCTTCCTGGCGCTGTCGGGGCTGGCCACGGGCGCAAGCTGGCTCTGCTATTTCCGCGCGCTCAGGCTGGGGCAGGCCTCGCAGGTTGCGCCCGTGGACAAGCTCAGCGTGGTGCTGGTCGCGATCTTTGGCGTGGTGTTCCTGGGTGAACGGCTGTCGGGCCTGTCCTGGCTGGGTGTCGGGCTGATCGCCTCGGGCGCGGTCCTCATGGCGCTGGGCTGAGCGGGCGCCGACCGAGACGCTGAACCGGGGGGCTTATTCCGCCCCGGACCGGCGCCGGGTGCGCAGGATCACCACACCCAGAACCGCCGCCGCCCCCAGGCCCGCCAGCGCCGCCACCGGCAGGTTTGCCGGGGCGGCGGCGTTCTTGGTGGCGATGGCCACCAGCGCCCAGATCAGCGCCAGCCCATAGCCCGGTGCGCGGCCCAGCCGGGTCTGCACGCCCAGCCCGACCACCAGCGCAAAGACCAGCGCGACCAGCGCGGCGGGCGTCTCGGCCAGGTAGCCCCAGCCGGCCAGCACCAACCCCAACGAGGCGCTGAACGCGGCCGTCAGCCAGCCGGCATACAGCGCGACCGGCGCCTGCAACCACCAGCGATCGCGGCGCGGGGTCCGGAACAGGGCCGGCAGCGCGGTCACCAGCATCGCACCCAAAAGCGCCGTCGCCCCGGGGACCGAGCGTTCCGCGACCGGCAGCCAGGCCGTGCCCAGCACCAGGTTGACCAGCAGCCAGGGCCGGTGCGCGGCCCAGGCCGGGTGGTCCGCACGGCGCAGCACGCCATAGCCCGCCGATACGATCAGCCATGCATACAGCACCCCCCAGATTGCAAAGGCCCAGCCGGCGGGTTGCACCGGAGGGTCCTCTTGCGGCACGGGGAACAGGGCCGGATCGAAGCCCGCGAAATTCGTCACGAAAAAGGGCGACGCGACAAAGGCCAGCGTCGCCAACAGGATCAACAAGGGCATGGGGCGTAGGGTCACGAGGGCCTGCCTGTGGCTGGAAAGGGCTGCGGCCATCCTGCGAGCGGCGTGCCCCGGGCGTCAAGAGCCCCCGTCAGTCGTGTCGCTGGCGGTCATGTCGGTTGCAGCCGTGGCCGGCACGATGGTGCCCTGTGCGACCGCGACCAGCTTTTCGACCCCCGCGTTCAGGGCATGGACGCGGCATTGGCATACGGCCTGACGGCGGCCGGCGGACAGGACCTCGGCCCGGGCGACAAGGCACTGGCCGATGCCGGGCCGCGTGTAGTTGATCTTCATCTCCAGCGTCAGCACCCCGGTCCCCAGCGCCGAGGCCCCGGCATACGTCAGCGCGTTGTCCGCCAGATAGGCGATGACCCCGCCATGCGCAAAGCCGTGCTGCTGGGTGTGATCGGCGGTCAGCGTCAGGCGCAGTTCGGCCAGCCCGGGCGCATAGGCGGTCAGTTCGGTGCCCAGAAGGCGACTGAAGCCCTGCTTGGCCAGCACGGCGCGTCCCTGGTCCAGCATCTCGGTCATGGCGTCCCTTCCCCTGGTGTCCTTGCGTCTTGCGATCTTGCCCGACCCGGGCGAGAGCCGGCAATCGGGACGTGGGGTCAAGCGCGCGCTTGCGAATGCGACGGGGCCGCGCTACGCCCGACGCCATCGCAAAGGAAAGGGTCGGGCCATGAAAGCGGTTCTCTATGAAGCCTTCAACCAGCGCCCCAAACTGGTCATGGTGCCCGATCCCGCGCCCCAGCCGCACGGCGTCGTGGTGCGACTGGGGGCCACGGGGGTGTGCCGCAGCGACTGGCACGGCTGGGTCGGCCACGACGCCGATATCGCCCTGCCGCATGTGCCCGGGCACGAACTGGCCGGCACGATCGAGGCCGTGGGCAAGGAGGTGCGCACCTGGCGGGTGGGCGACCGGGTCACGGTGCCCTTTGTCGCGGGTTGCGGCGTGTGCCCCGAATGCCGCGCCGGCCATCAACAGGTCTGCCATGACCAGTTCCAGCCCGGGTTCACGCACTGGGGCTCGTTCGCGGAATACGTCAGCCTGCACCACGCCGACCTGAACCTTGTCGCCCTGCCCGAGGACATGGGCTTTGACACCGCCGCCAGCCTGGGCTGCCGCTTTGCCACGGCGTTCCGCGCCGTGGTCGATCAGGGCCGGGTGCGGGGCGGCGAATGGGTGGCCGTGCACGGTGCGGGCGGCGTCGGCCTGTCCGCGATCATGATCGCCGCCGCGCTGGGCGCGCAGGTCGTCGCGGTGGACATCGCCGAGGACAAGCTGGCGCTTGCCCGTGACCTGGGGGCGGTGGCCACGGTCAACGGCGCGGGCGTCGATGTGATCGGCGCGGTGCGCGACGTTACGGGCGGCGGCGCGCATGTGTCGCTGGACGCGCTGGGGCATCCGGCGACCTGCTTCAACTCGATCGCCAACCTGCGGCGGCGCGGGCGGCATGTTCAGGTCGGCCTGATGCTGGGCGACCACACGGCGCCGCAGATCCCCATGGCGCAGGTCATCGCGCATGAGCTGGAAATCTGCGGCAGCCACGGGATGCAGGCCCATCGTTACGACGCGATGCTGGACATGATCCGCGCGGGCCGGTTGAACCCCGACCGGCTGATCGGTCGGCGCATCGCGCTGTCCGAATCGATCGAGGCGCTGGTAACGATGGACCGCTTTCAGTCGGTGGGCGCGACCGTCGTGACCCGGTTCGACGCCTGATCGGCCAGGAACGCCGCCAGATCCAGCGAGCCGGGCGCCAGCCCCTCGCGGCGCATCCGCACCGACAGCGCGATCAGGGCGTCGTTCAGGGGCGTCGGCACGCCGTGCTTGCGGCCCAGCAGCGCAATCTCGCCGTTCAGCCAGTCGGTCTCGACCGCGCTGCCCTTGAGCAGGCTTTGCAGGGTGGAGTTGGTCATCGCGGGGGCGCCGGGAACGTCGCCGTGGCGGCTGTGGATATTTCGGCGCGGATCCGAGTCCGAGACGTCCTCGCACGCGATGCCGGCGGCGGCGAAAACCGCCGCGCCTTCGGCCCTGAGGGCCTTGCGCAACGCGGTGTCGTCGGTGCCCGTGGCAAAGGCCGCACCCGAGATATTCCCGAGGTTCAACAAAAGCTTGCCGTATTTCGAAGCCATCACCGCGGGTTTCACGAAGGCCGCGAAATTGGCCGCGCGCAGCCGCTCGGCCAGGGCGTGGTCGTCGGCATCGGCGCCCTGCGGATAGCGGCCGATGTCGAACATGCCGAACTGCGGCAGCGCGTAGGTGATGACCTCGCCCGGCGTCAGATAGGTCGCGGGCATCATCACCGTGACGCCGTGGACCCGGGGAAAGAGCCTGAGCGCCATGGCCTCGTTCGCGACGCCGTTCTGCATGCAGAACACCGGCTGGTCGGTAACGCCCGCGTCGCGCAGCGCCTCAAGCGCGGGCAAGGTGTCCTGCGTCTTCATGCACAGCAAGATCGCGTCATCGGGGCGAAAGGCGATCTCGGCGGGGTGGGCGACCGTGGTCACGGTGACGGTGTCGTCCACCTCGGGCGTGCGCAGACGCAGGCCGCCGGCGCGCATCGCCTCCAGCATCCGGCCGCGGGCGATGGCGATCACCTCGGTGCCCGAGCGGACCAGCGCCGCCGCCACGATCCCGCCGACCGCGCCCAGACCGTAGACGATGATGCGCATGCAAGGGACCTCCTGTTCGCGGGTTCGCCCCCTGTCTAACGGCATCCGAGGCGCGCCGAAAGTGCCCCCCGGAAACGGAAAAAAGGGCCGCCCGGAACGGACGGCCCTTTGTCGGACACAGGCGCGCCGGGGCGCGGCGTCAGTAGCGGTAATGCTCGGGCTTGAAGGGGCCGTCGATGGTGACGCCGATGTAATCCGCCTGGTCGGGCTTCAGTTCCGTCAGCTTGACGCCGATGCGGGCCAGGTGCAGGCGCGCGACCTTCTCGTCCAGATGCTTGGGCAGGATGTAGACGCCCGGCGCGTATTCACCCTTTTTGGAAAACAGCTCGATCTGCGCCAGCACCTGGTTGGTGAAGCTGGCGGACATCACGAAGCTGGGGTGGCCGGTGGCGTTGCCCAGGTTCAGCAGGCGCCCTTCGGACAGCAGGATGATGCGGCTGCCCGAGGGCATCTCGATCATGTCCACCTGGTCCTTGATGTTGGTCCACTTGTGGTTCTTCAACTGCGCGACCTGGATCTCGTTGTCGAAGTGGCCGATGTTGCCGACGATGGCCATGTCCTTCATCGCGCGCATGTGCTCGATGCGGATCACGTCCTTGTTGCCGGTGGTGGTGATGAAGATGTC
>Ga0116152_10001296_pt1 | contig 20727 bp, 14 predicted proteins | sample AD_UKC119_MetaG_FD_89894 | JGI IMG/M metagenome (GOLD analysis project Ga0116152, IMG submission 89894) | Active sludge microbial communities of municipal wastewater-treating anaerobic digesters from Hong Kong - AD_UKC119_MetaG | ecosystem: Engineered > Bioreactor > Anaerobic > Digestate...
CCGCGTTCTTCTGGGGCAACGATGGCACGTTCTTCTGGGATGGCGGCAATCCCAACAGCTACTACGGCGCCCATCCCTATCCGCAGCCCGCGCCGAACGGCTCGGATCACAAGTGGGAGATTTCCGTCAACGGCCGCGACGTACTCAGTTCGGAGTGGGTCGAATATGGCCGCTGGCACACGCAGGTGCTGCGCGTCTGGTCGGACGGCGCAGGCAAGCATCATGAGTATTTCTGGGACTGGCCCGATACCGCCCGCGTCATTCGCCAAACCGAGGACGTGAGCTACGCCAATGTCCGCCCGACCAATGCTGCACTGACCTTCGGCGATGCGCCCTGGGCACCGTCGACCGAGATCATGGATCGCGTGATGCGTGGCATCCAGGTCTACTCGACACTGCTGTCCGTCGCCGACGTCGGCGCCGAGATCGCGAGCCCCAAGTCGACCGCCGCCGGTGCCTCGAACATCTGGTACCTGAACTTGAACCCCACGCCGACCGACATCAGCGACAAGTCCGGCGCCGGCAACAATCCCGAATGGGTAGGGTCAGAACGTGCGCAGCTCTGGAGCGGCCCGTAGCAGCGATCCTAACTACTGCCGAGTTGGCGACGGGCTAACTACCCACAACTTCATCCCAATACCGCGCCATCCGTGCGCGCTGTGCTCCATCCGGCAAGCGGCCGCGTGCAGCCTGCAAATTATCCGTCAGATTCGCAAGCCTGGTCATGCCGGGAATTGCGCAAGTGACGGCCGGATGCGACAGCACGTATTTCAGCAGGAACTGGCCCCAGCTGGCGGCATCGAACTCCGCAGCCCAATCGGGCAGCTGCCGATCGCGCACTCGACCGAACAGATTGCCGTCACGTCGACCACCGAACGGCAGATTGATCAGCACGGCTATCTTGCGTGCCACTGCGAGCGGCAGAATTTCTTCGGCGGCAGAGCGGTTGGCGATCGAATAGTCGACCTGGATGAAATCGAGCGGCGTCGATCGCATGATGCTGAGCATCTCGGGGTATTGCTCATCCCGGGACGTTGTAATGCCTACGTAGCGGATTCGCTTGTCGCGCTGCCACGCTCGCAGTATGGGCAAAATCACGCCGGCGCCTGTCAGATTGTGCACCTGGACGAGGTCGAGCACGGTCGTGCGCAAGCGACGCATCGACTCTTCCAGCATCGCCTCGCCCGCCGCGCGGTCGTTGTCCTGCGCCGTGACCTTGGTCGCGAGGAAGACTTGCTTGCGATTGCCGATCTCCGCCAGTAGTCCGCCCAGGACTTGTTCGGACTCGCGGTACGCCGGCGCAGTATCGACGACGCTGGCGCCGGCCGCCGTCAGCGTCTGCAGTACTTCTTTGCGTGCCTGCAACTCGGCGGACGTGGTCGGGCTATAGTTATTGGTTCCCAGGCCGAGTACCGGCAGCCGCTCGCCACTTACCGGAATCGTGCGCTGAATCAGGTCGCCATGCGCAGCGCTGGCAGTTGCACTATTGCCTGCCGTGGCAGACCTGGCACCACCCGCCCACAGCACGCCACCTGCCAGCAATGTATTGCGGATCATGTCGCGTCGTCGCATGTCTTGCTCCCGCCGATTTGGCTGTTGCACGCACACACATGTGCGTGCTCCACAGCCTAACCCCGAAGTTCACTGGGAGACCACCCCCGTGAGCGGTGTCGACAACCCAGCCAGCCGCGTCATGGCATGCGCGTAGCCCGACTGGATCGCCCGATCGCAGGCGCGCCAGTTGAGAAGATCGACGTCCTCGAGCGCTGGCTGCAGCAAGAGATCAGTCTGCTCGCGGCGCGCCGCCGTCGCGGCGGTGCTGTTTACCATGCCCGATCGCCATAGTACCTGCAGAATATTGGGTCGGCGTCGACGCTTGGCGAACAAATGCATCAGTTTCCAGAACGGTGGTGCGTCGACGTCGTCTACCTCCGTCGTGAAGGCACGGTCCGCCGCCACATCCACCCCGATCACTCGCCCACGGCGCATGTCGCGCATGATATCGACCGGCAGATTGTTGATCGTTGCGCCGTCGACGAACACTTCGCCGCCACTCATGACCGGCGGCAATACACCGGGGATCGCAACGGACGCTCGCAGCCAGCGCCACAACTCGCCACTGCGATGGACGGCGGCTGTGCCACGCGTCAGATTGGTCGACACACAATAGAATGGCAGCGGCAGATCTTCGATGGTGGTATCGCCGAACTCTTTGCGCAGCCGCTGGCTCACTCGACGGCCGGAGACCAACGACACGATGGGCCAGGTATAGTCAGCCAGCGGATTACTGTCGACGAATGTGCGCCGGAAGACCTCGAGCAAGTGCGCATCGTCCCACCTGTGCGCGACCGCCGCACCCATGATCGCGCCGATGCTGGTACCACCGACGAGATCGATCGGCACACCGTGCTCCCGCAATGCCTTGACGACACCGAGGTGCGCGAAGCCGCGTGCGCCCCCACCTGACAACACCAAGCCCACGGCGTTGCCGGTCAACAAACGCGCCACACGCTGGACATCTGCCGTACTCAACACATGGTGGAACGGCACCCCTGGCAACATTTGCAGCCAGCGTGCCACAGCGGCGCGCCGCAGCACGTCATCGTGCAGCAGGATCAACTCAGTGTGCTGCGAGACCACGCGCGCGCAACGTACATCCTGCATCGCCGGCCATGGTTCGACCTCGTCAGTTGCGTTTGCGATCAGCAGATGGGCGTCGGCCTGGCGAATACACAACTTGCTCCAGGAGCTTGCCTCATGATCTGCCACGTACACGACGAAGTCGTTAGCAGCTTCGATCTTGTCGAACCAGTGGCTCGTATGATCGGCGCCACGCACGCTCCAGACCAATTCAACCTTGCCAAACGGCCGCAAGGCTGCTACCAGCGCAGTCGCAAAGCCGACGACGTCTACTGCCAGATTGTGCGGTACGACGGCGAAGGTCCGTGGTGCCGTGGCATGCGCACGCGCGTGCCCGGAGATGGTGGCTTCGAGCCGACTGACGGTCAAACGCGCAATGCTGAGCATGGCCTCCGGATGCTGCTTGAATATCTGATCGAACGCGGCAGCAGACAGGCGCAGCAGTTCGCTGTCGCGCAATGCGACCACGCTGGCGGAGCGACTGCGTCCTGATACCACGCCCATTTCACCAACCGTCTCGCCTGGGACGATACGGTCCTGCACGAACGGACGTCCGTCCTGGTCGGTACTCACGGTCGCCAGACCCCCGGCCAGCAAGACGTACATGGCGTCCGACGAGTCACCAGCCTCGAACAACGTGGCACCGCCCGGTAGCGACAACCAGACACATTCGGCGGCGATCAGCCGGACCGTCTCCACCGCCAGCTCGCGAAACAAGGGCAATTGCGCAAGGATGAAACGCAGGTCACTGCGAGTCGTCAGTGTCTCCTCGGGCAGGTCATGTTCCATTGGCGGCGCTTCGAATCGACGGCAGTACAACTGGTCATCGGCCGCAGCACGCCGCGCAATAGCATTACTTGTGGGACGTGCGTCACGCCGGACAGAACCGGGCCTACCGGACGGACGGGATCCGGGCGCCAACTTCTGCTGTTATGTAACGCGGTGAGTCACACGATCAGCACGCTGCCCGGACCTTCGTGGACGGAGCCGATTTCGACGAAACCCAGAGCGCCAAGCGCTGCTACCGAATCCGGCGACACCGCTGCGAGCAGTCCACCGGAGGTCTGCGGATCCTCCAGCACCGCCCGCAACGGCGCGTCAACGTCATCGACGCGTACGAGCCCGAGATTGCTGGTCGCGAGGTTGCCATGCACCGAAGTGCGGACTCCGCGGGCTGCAGCCGCGTACGCGCCAGGCAGTACGGGCACAGCGGCAGCCCGAATGGTGACACCCACGTCGGACTGTGAGGCCATCTCGGCAACATGACCGACTAGTCCAAAACCGCTGATGTCCGTTACGGCATGCGGTGCAGTGGTTAGCTCCATCAGAGCATTCGCCGCACCGCGATTGGTCGCACGCATGGAGTGGAGCGCGGCCTCCAGGCCGGCCTGATCACCGGCTGACAGTAACAGGCCGGTACCGATCGCCTTCGACAACATCAAGACGTCACCGGGCTGTGCCCCACACTTGCGCCAGATCCTCTGCGGATGCACGAACCCCAGCACACAGAGCCCGAACACCGGTTCGGCACAGCGAATGGTATGGCCGCCAACAATCGACCCGCCGCAACCAACCACAGTCGCAGCTGCACCGCGCAGGACTGCGGCGATCTTTTCGTCGGCTACGGTTGCAGGAAAGCCGCAGAGCGCGAGAGCGAATGCCACCGTACCGCCCATGGCATACACATCGCTGACGGCGTTCGCCGCTGCGACAACACCGTAGTCGTGGGGATCGTCGACCAGCGGCGGGAAGAAGTCCACCGTCGCAATCAGTCCCCGCTCAGCATCGAGTGCGTAGACGGCTGCATCGTCCGCAGGCGCAAGTCCGACGAGCAACGCCGGATCTTGCATCTTCGCCGGTGCCAGCAATCCCGCGAGCATCGCAACGAGCTGCGGCGGAGCCTTCGCAGCACAGCCGCCACACCCGGCCAGTTCCCGCAAGCTCGACGAGCCCTGCATTGGCCTGCCGTCGGCTTGCCGCTTCATGCAGCCGGCTTTGGCGCAGACTTCGAGGCTTCGAAACGCAGCCCCAGTGTTTCCGCAATAGTGGTTCGCTGCACCTCATCGGTACCACCGGGAATGCGCAGATTGCGCGCAATCTGAAACAGCTTGTTGATCGGGTTGTTGCGCATCACCCCAAAGCCGCCGTGAACCTGCAACGCCCGATCGGCCACTCGATAGAATGACTCGTCGTTGCTGACCTTGAGCGCGCAGATGCGGCGGATCTCGTCCTTTGGGCGCGGCAGCTGGTACCACGGTCCGGGGTTGTCGATCGTCCGTGCTACCTCGAGCGACAGCGACCGCGTCTGCAACCAATCGACGTACATGTCGGCGATCATCCATTGAATGCCCTGGTTGGCGCCCAGCGGCCGATCGCCGACGATGCGCGACTGCACGCGCTCGAGACTGCGCTCGATCAGATACTTCGACCAGCCGGAACACATCCCGGCACGGCGCATGCGGGTGTAATTGAAGGACATCACCGCAATATCGAAGCCCTGCCCCACCTCGCCGATCACCGCACTCTCGGGCAACACCATGTCATCGAAGAAGATCTCACCCGTATAACCATCGCCGAACATCGTTTGATACACGCGGCCCGTGCGATACCCCTTCTTCAGGTACTCGCGGGTGTCGAACATGAAATAGGTGAACGTGCGACGCCCGCCGCCGGGCTCCGTAATGGCGAGTACTTGTGCCACGTCCGCATCGAATGCGTTGGTGATGTAGGCCTTGGCGCCGCTCAGTACCCAGTCTCCGCCGCGACGCTTCGCGTGTGTTTTCATGTCGAACAGATTGGAGCCGGCGCCGGTTTCGGTCACACCGTGCAAGCTGGTTTTTTCGCCGCGCACGAGCGGCGCGACGAACTGCTCACGCTGATGGTCGTGGCAATACAACAGTCGTGGCGTCGCGCCCTCCGACCAGGAAAGTAACGCGGGATTCAAGCCGCAGCCGTAACCGTAAACCTTCTCTTCGACATAGATCATGTCCGTACGGCCCAGATCGCCGCCGCCTAGCCGTTTGGGCAGATGCGCGCTGTACACACCCGCCTTGCCGGCCGCGCGCATGATCTCGCGACGTGCTGCAATGATCTCCGGATGCAGCTTGCCATCCGCATCGAGGAACTCGCGCTCATCGGCGAGCCGTGCCTCGAGCGCCTGTTCGCGGGGCGCCACTTGATCGTTGTACAACTGGCCGACCGTGGCGAGCACTTGCGCGAGGTGTGCGGGCGGATGCAGTTCCTTGTCGAGCGGTGAACGGGTTGTTGTAGTCATATCGTATTCCTTCAATCAATGGGCATAGGTTCAGGCGCATCGGGCAAGGCAATCGAGCGCCGCCCGCCGGGTCGATGGCCGAGAAAAAATGGTCGATTGGCGAGTCCTGCCAACAATGGGAGCACCTCCGCTGCGAGCAGTCGCCCCTGGTCGCCCTGCAGACCGGTGCGTTCGCCAAACTGGCTGACTCCGTCGGCGCGCAAGCCCGGCGCGGCCACGACGAAGGGCGTGGGATCGCCGCTATGCAGCAGCGAGCCAACAGACGGCGAGGCGTGATCGCCCGTAACCGCTACAACCGCGCGATCGGCTAGCGCTAACAGATTTGTCAGACCGGCGTCGGTTGCAGCAATCACGTCGCGCTTGAATGCGGGGCGTTTCGTATGGGCGGCTTCGTCGGTCGCTTTTACGTGGACGTGCACGAAGTCGTGGTCTTGCAGCAAGTCCTCGGCGGCAGCGATGCGGCGACGCATGTCGGCAGCGGGATCTGCCGCCTCGTACGGAATGTCGATGAGAGGCATATCCAGTACGCGCGCGAGCCCGCGATAGAGTGCGGTGTCCGTGACGGCCGCGCCGCTGAGTCCAGTCTGGCCCGCAAAGCCCGACATCGCCGGATCGAGCAAGCTGGCCCACTTGGTAACGGCGACGTCGAGTGGCGGTCGTCCCGCGGCTCGTCGCGCCCGATTGACCGGATGCTCGCTCAGAATCTGACGGCTGTCGCGCAGCCAACGCTCCAGCAGCGACGCTAGCCGTGCCGCTATGATCGGCTCGCGCGACTCGGCCAGCGCCACAGGTCGCATCCAGGGATGCAGATGCTCGAACAGTGCGTCCGTGTCACTGACGTCGCGTGTGCCGCCGCCGCGCGCAATCAGCGCTGCCTCACCAGTGCGCAGCGGCAACTGTTCGAAGCCCACACCATCGATGACGCGCCCGCCGAGCGCTGCTAACAACTCTGCAGCAGAGTCCTTGTCAGCGCGCGGATCCGCGCGTTCACCCAGCCAGACGCAACCGTCGCGCATCAGGCCAGCGCGCAGCGCGAGGTGGAACATCGGTTCATTGCTGGGCGGACGCTGCCCGACCCCGAGTGCCTCGATCGCCGCGCGACCCGGAAACGCAACATCGCCAAGGCCGAACAAGGACCAATGGGCATGCTCGCTCGAGGTGGCACGTCCCGGTCCAAAGGGCACCAGCACGCCATTGCTGCCGCGCTTCGCGAGCGCATCCAGATTCGGCGTCGCCGCAGCCTCGCACGGCGTCAGCCCGTCGAGTTCGGCACAAGCGCGATCCCCCAGACCATCCAGGATCACCAGCAGGATTGGCAAACGATCGTCGCCAGTCGGTTTACGTGCCGTGATGGCCGTGCTCAAGTGCACCTCACTCGCATGCGCCAGGCGAGCAAAGTTCCCAGCTCGCTAACAGCTCGCGAGCGCCTGGTGGCACCCAGTGCTGCCACTGCTCACGCTTTGCCATCGCGGCCCGTATATCGCTCGCCGAGATTCGGCACGCCACGTTGCCCTGCAGCACGCACACCGGATACCCCGCGGCCTCGAATCGCCGCGCTTTTTCTCGCTCCCAGTCTGAAAAAACCCGCACGAGCTGCGGTGTCCCGAACGGCAGTATCGATGGCCATTGTGCAGGCTCCTCGAGTGGGAATGGCACGATGTCAAATCGATTGCGCTCACCACCATCCGCCAGCAACGCCACTTCGATCAACTCCCGGCGCTGTGTATAGCTGAAGGGGTTGGCGGACGGGAGGTGACGATGCTCGCTTGCCGGATGCGCCTGCCGGGTGGCGGGATCCGGATTCGTGATGCCGATGACGACGCGCTCGGCACGCGCCAGCGCGTAACGCACGAGTCCCAGATGATCATTGTGAAATGGCTGGAATCGTCCCGTGACGGCCAATACCTGATACCGACTCCGGCCGACAGGTAGCGTAGCGACCACGTGGCGATCCAGTCTCACGACGCGGCGAGTGCCTGCAGCAGCGGCGACAAGTCGGGTGCGCGATCGAGCACCATCACGGCGTCACGCACTGCTGCCGCCTGTTCGTACGAAGCCACCAGCTGCGCATTCGCGAAGAATTTGCGTTCGATTTCGGCACTCGTCAAGGGCCGTGCGGCAGTGCCGCGATTCACCTGCTCGCGGCGCGTCAGGCGGCGCCCGTCGCGCAGTACGATCTCAACCGCACCAGAAAAATAATCCGGGAACGCAGATTCTGCATCCTGCTCACAAGTTGTTCGGTCGCACAGTGACAGGATGCGAGTATCGGTGCGGCTGGCGGTTTCGAGCTCGGTCAGCGTGAAGCGTTCGCGCACCAGACAGGCGGCGACGAAGTACGGCAGACTGAACTTCGCGTCATACTCGTTCTGGGGCCGACGTTTCGCAGCCAGGGGTTCGCACACGACCGGCATCTGATTCTGGTGAACCCGAACGATGATCGACTCGATCTCGTCGAGCTCAAAGCCATGCTCGGCGCGCAGGGCAAGCGCCGCATCGCCACACGCATGATTGAAATGGCAGACCGGGTAGGGCTTGACGGCGACGTTGCGCATCTCCCAGGTATCGCCCCACGTCGCCAGCATGTCGTGCGCGAAATCGGGCGCATGCGCGCCGAGGAAACTGCGAAACAGGCCGAATCTGCCTTCATAGGCACGGTCCGGACTTGCGAAGCCGTGTGCCGCCAGAGCTGCAGCCGTGATCGCAGAGCTCGCCGCCCAGCCAGGATGGAAGCGCTTGTTCCACGTGCCATCCTCGAGAAACTCCATGCTGCCGGCCGCCATGCTGAGTGCCAGACCCTGCGCGTGGGTCAGCGCAGACTCACTCGCCTCCCGCAGGTAGGCAGCTGCCAGCGTTGCGCCGAAGATCCCCACCATCCCCGTCGGATGAAAGCCAGCCTTCTGCCACCAGCCACCGGCGAACTGACCAATACGCGCGTCGACTTCGACGGCCAGCAGATAAGCCGCGAGCGCTCGCCGCCCGGTCACGCGCTGTCGCGCGCCCTCCGAGAGCATCACCGGCACCGCGCTCGCCGAAGCGTGAATAACACTCGCAAGGTGTGTGTCGTCGAAGTCGAGTCCGTGGATCAGGATACCGTTCAAGAGCGCCGCATCCCGCAATGGCAGTCGCAGATCCATACCGATAACAGCATGACCGCCCTCGCCGGCCACATCGACGATGCCAGCGGCACTGCGCTTCGCAAACTCGAACGTCGTCGAGGCGAACCCAATGCCGAGAGCGTCGAGAATGCACAGCTTGGCTGCGGCGATCACATCAGCGGGTGCATCCTCGAGCTGGAAGGTCCGCGCATAGGCGGCCAGACGCCGCGACAGCGTCGGTGTGGAACCCGGTTGTGTGCGAGTGGCCGATTGCGCAGCATTCACGGCAGAACCTTGCGGAGGCGACAGAACCTGCCCCCGAGTGTACCGTCAAATGTCCGGACATTTGAGTTTTCCAGCCTGCGGCCCTGCAAATGGCCGCGGGCACGCCGACGAGCGCTAGCTCTCGCGGGCGAGTATCTCGAGCGCTGCGCGCTCACCGGTCTCAGCGGCCGCCTCCATACCACTGTCAAGGCTGCGCGTCTGCTCGCCCGCCAGATGTAGTCGCCTGTGAGGCGTAGCAACCACGCCGGCCCACGGCCCGACCTCCCCCGCATTGAATACGTGACGGCAGCAACTGGACGCGGAGTGTTTGGCCCAGGAATGCACCTTCAGGACTTGCAAACGCCCTTTGGTCGACGGACGAATGCGCGCCAGTTGGGCAACGACGAACTCGCCGACTGCCGCGGTGGGCATCTGATCCAGGCGGTTAGCAGCGTTTCCGTTGACCCAGCAGTCGATGACATACACCTCACCTGACTCGTTCTTGTGCGCGAAAACCCGCTCGAGTGCCGTATCGGTGAAGAGCCCCGCTTCCCCGATATCGGACTCCCAGAATGGCGCACTGTGTTCCATGAACACGCGCAATGTGTTGCCGTGCGCAGATCGGTGCACGACATCGAGTTGCGCACCGCTGAAGTTGGGATAGATGTCGATATTTCTGAGCGCCGAGAGAGGCAGCGCAGCGATCGCATACTTGCCACGATAGCGATTGCCATCCATCGTTGTCACCTCGACGCTGTTCCCCGCCATGTCGACCGACGCGACTTCCTGGTTGAGACGAACCTCGTGTTTCAGTGCACGCGCCATCGCTTCGGGCAGGCGCTGCGTGCCACCGGCAATTTCGTTGGAGGCGCCGCCAGCATCGTACGTTGACCTAGTCTTCGTGCCAGGGCTCTTGATGGACGACTGAATGATCCTGATATCACGCAGATAGCCGAGCGCCGAGCACGACGATAGATCGAAGGCGTTGATCGAAACATTGATGAGACGCCTCGCCTCGTCAGAAGCTCCCAGCTGCTGCAGATAGGCGCTCAGCGGCACGTCGTACTGCGCAAATTCCGGCCGAATCCAGCTGGCTGGATCCGGCAGTGGGTTATCGCGCGTCAAATAGAAAAACTCCAGCGCGCCGGGCTGTATAGATCGCTCGGGCCCCACTGTCCTGTTCGCTTTGGAGCCGGACCAATCTGACGACGGCATCAAGCTGCTGTTGATATAGATGCCCATCTTCGAACTTGGACCAACCGATACCAGCGGCACTCGCAAACGCGCGATCAGATCGCGCAGGCGACCGTACAAGGGCCCAACTGTCTGGCCGCCTGCGTTGGTAGGCCCGACCGGCAGGTCGAATGTTCTCGTCCGCCCGCCGACATAGTCCGCCGCCTCCAGTACGATCACACTCATGCCCTGCTCTTCGAGGATCAACGCAGCATTCAGGCCCGCGAGACCCGCGCCGACGACAATGACATCAGCACTGTCGGTCGCAACGGCCGGCCGAGCAAACACCGACCCGACCAGCGACGACGCCAGAGCAACGTTGAATCCACGCCGGCTGATATTCTTGTTGTGGTGCTTCAACATGAGCGCCCAGTCAGTCGCTGAGAATATTCCAGAAGTTCAGTCGCGATCGGTCATACGCGGTGAAGGTGCGAGCAATGGTCGAAGGATCGCCGAGCGCGTCCACCACCAGCGGCGCCAGATCTGCTCGCGCGATGTAGCTGAACGAGTCCGCGTCTTCGGTGAGGCGCGCGGTACCCGTCGCGGCGAGATCGTTGCGTCCGAGACCCCCGGGGCGAATAATCGTGTAGGCGAGTCCACTCGCGCGCAGATGATCCTCAGCCTTCTCCTTCAGCGGGATGATGTCGCCGAGCGCGCGGCGCCATCGATGGCGCCGCGTCGCGGGAGTCGCCGGCACCGATCACCGTGACGAACACGAAACGCCGCACGCCGGCCGCCTTGGCCGCATCCATGATGTTGCGATTGCCCACGTAGTCCGGCCGGATCGCGGGATCAACTTTGGCGCGCCCTTCTAGAAGAACACGCCAGAGGCTGCGTCGCGCGGGCAGATCGCGGGCGGATGTGCCCATAGTGGATACCACCGCGGAGAATCGGCCCGGCGTGATCGCGTCGCGCACCGCTTCCGCATCCATCGCGTCGAACACGACCTCCTCTACGCCGAGCGCATCGAGGGCCGACGTGTTGGAGGTCGCACGCACGGCGGCTGTCACGGATTGCCCGCGCTGCTGCAGTTCCCGCACGATCTGCAGCCCCAGGTTTTGGGTTCCGCCAACCACCAGAACCGAACCGGGTGTTGCCTGGAAAGGGGCCAGCTCATGCAGCGACGTTGGCGTGTGAAAGGCACCACTCGTAGACGCACCGAGCCAAATCACCATGCCCACGAGCAGCACCGCGAGTCCAGCCAGGATTCGTTTGAACCACTTCATTTCACGGTCATCCTTATTAGCCGGCTGAATTAAGCAAGCCGCACCTGCCGATGCGATCGATCATGCGCAACTAGACTTGCACGCGGTTGGATAGCCTGTCGAGACTGCCCTCTACGCGTGACCTCAATCAGGACGCTCAACCACCGGTGCCAACTGCGCCATCAGAACCGGCGGCCCCAGCACAAGGGCTAAGCCGCTTCAACGCCAGAGGCGGGCCGCACGGATAAAATACAAAATAGAGTAATTGTGTACATATGGTACTGTGAGGTATTCTTTATGCCTGATGGTACCTAGCTCGAATTTCCATGCCCCGATGGCGTCCCGGCCTCCAAGCGCGCGACAAGCCCGGCGGCTGTGGGCCATCGGCGATGTGCAGGCACTCGATGCCCATGATCCGCTGGCCGCGCGGCGCGAAGCGTTCCAGCTGCCGGTCGGCACAATCTATCTGTGTGGCAATTCACTTGGACCCATGCAACCCGGTGTGCGCGCACGCGTGCAACATCTGATCGATATCGAATGGGGAGTCGACCTTATCCGCAGTTGGAATCTGCATGACTGGTTCGCACTGCCGGAACGAATCGGCGCGCGCCTGGCGCGGATTCTCGGGGCTGGTGCTGACGAGGTTACTGTTGCGGACAGCACATCGGTCAACCTGTTCAAAGTTGCCTGCGCAGCGCGTTCCCTGCGGCCAGACCGCCGCCGCATTCTGACCGAACGCGGCAATTTTCCGACCGACGCCTATGTACTGCAGGGTATCGCGCAGATGTCACGCGGCGGAACCGAGTTCGTCGCAGTCGATCGACAGCGCATCAGCGACGCAATCGACGAGGACACGGCCGTCGTCGTACTGACCCATGTGCATTACAAAGACGCGGCGATGTTCGACATGGCTGCGATCACGGCTCGCGCGCACGCCGCAGGCGCGCTCATCGTTTGGGATCTGTCGCATAGCGTGGGCGCCGTGCCGCTGGCACTCGATGCATGCAAGGCGGATTTCGCCATCGGCTGCACCTACAAGTATCTCAATGGTGGGCCGGGCTCACCGGCCTTTATTTACGCTGCACGGCGCCATCATGACGCAATGCATCCGGGACTGGTGGGCTGGTGGGGAGACGCGCGACCATTCGACTTTGCCGATGACTTCGAGCCCGCGGCAGGGATGCGCCGCATGCTGACGGGGACCGGGCCGGTCATAGGGCTACTCGCTCTCGATGCGGCGCTCGATCTGTTCGACGATCTCGATATGAACGAAGTGCAGCTGAAATCGCAGTGCCTCAGCAGCCTGTTCTTCGACCTCATCGAACAAAAATGCGCGGGCTTCGGTCTCGAAGAAGTAATTCCCGATCCACCTGCGCCGCGTGGTTCGCATGTCGCACTACGCCACAGCGAAGGCTACGCGATCATGCAGGCGCTCGTACGTCGCAACGTGATTGGCGATTTCCGTGCGCCCGATATCATGCGCTTTGGGCTGACGCCGCTCTACACTAGCTATCGAGACGTCTGGAATGCCGTGGACGTGCTCGCTGAAATCATGAGCACTGGCGCCTGGCAAGCGCACGAATACACGCTCCGTAGTCGAGTGACGTAGTCTACTAACGACTGGCCACAGCCTTGCGGGATGCCTGCTCGCGATCGCGCATGACTTCGATCACGGTCAGGCTGGCCTTCGCGACGTGGCTGCGCATTGCCTCATACGCCTGTTCCGGATCTCCTTTGAGAATTGCCGACACGAGCCCCTCGTGCTCGGCATTCGATGCTTCCATCCGATGCTTCACTGTGCCAGCGAACGACCGGAACGGCATGATGCGTCGCCGGAAATTCTCGGTGATTCCCGTGATGCTGTCGTTGTGCGCACCTTGGTAGATCATCTGGTGCAGGCGATTGTTCAGCTCACCGTAACGAGTCTCGTCGGCAGTCGCGACTGCGCTTGCCGCTTCGGCATGCAGCTTGGCTAGCGCGGTCCGCTCCAACTGCGTCATGCGCTCGGCCGACATCTTCGCGCAGAGGGCCTCCAACTCGCCCAGGGCTTCGAACATCTCGCCCAGTTCATCGAACTTCAGATCGACCACCGTCACACCACGATTTGGGCGAAACTCAACCAGGCCAGTGCCCGCCAGCTGTCGCAACGCATCACGAACCGGCGTACGGGATACACCGAATTGGGTCGCCACAGCTTGTTCTTCGACTCGCTGGCCGGGCTTTATCTCGCCCGCGATGATCTGGTCGACCAGGTGTTCATAGATCTGTTCTGCAATCGTTCCGGACACTGGAGGCACGCTCTTGGTTGGCGATATATGTGGCGAGATATTGTACGCGATCGGTTTTTTTTGTGTACAAAATGGGCCATTACTAGCTTCGATTACCTGTCGACGTGCCCATTTCTTGATCGTGTACGACAGCGGCCCGCGAAAAGCTGATTAATTTGTGTACAATCATCACGCTTACGTACACATGAAATGCGCCCAATAGGTTGGATGACACATGAAACGAGCGGCATTCGCACAAGTAGTCGCTGCGACGGCTACGGCGTTCAACGCTGATCTGAAGGTCGACCGGCAGCGGACGCGCGAGCATCTCGCGTGGCTCCTGGACAACGGTTGCGATGGCGCTGTCCTGTTTGGCTCGACCGGCGAATCGGCCTCGCTCACCTTTGCAGAGCGACGTGCAATTCTGGAGGATCTGGTGGCCGCCGGTGTGCCGGCCCAACGGTTGCTCGTCGGTACTGGCTGCTGCACGATCGAGGACACCATCGCACTCAGCGATCACGCCGTCTCGATGGGTTGCGCTGGCGCGTTGATCCATCCGCCATTCTTCTTCAAAGGCGTGGCGGACGAGGGTGTCGAGGCGTTCTACTGCCGTGTCATTGATGGTCTGGCGAGCCCGAACTCGCGCATCTATCTGTATCACTTTCCGCAGACGACAGGCGTCGGCATATCGCCAGCGCTCACCGGCAAACTGCTGCGTCGTTATCCCGACAATATTGCCGGCTACAAAGACAGCTCCGGCGTGTTCGAGAATACGCTGACGATCACGCGTGAATTTCCAATGCTCGAGGTATTCGTCGCCACCGAGTCACGTTTGGTAGAGTTCCTGGCGGCCGGAGGTGCGGGTTGCATCTCCGCCACGGCCAACGTGCAGCCCGGCGCCATTCGTCGCCTCCTGAATGCCGGCACGACTGAACGCGCGACAGCACTGCAAGCTAAGGTCGTGCAGCTCCGCAGTGCGATTGAAGGACCTCAGGTTGTGAGTCGCGTGAAGGCCTTGCTGGCGGAAATCCACGGCGATGAAGGTTGGCGCACGCCGCGTCCGCCCCTGACCAGTGTGACCGCCGCAGAGATCCGTTCGATGCTGCAGACGCTTGGCATGATGGTCGGTGACTTCGCGCCACTCGAGGAGCCCACATGACAACGGGGCGCTGATCGCTCAGCGCCCCGCTCTTCTATTGATGGAACCGATCCTGCAATGGCTGGAGGCTACTGCTTCCAGCTAACTGTCACACCGAAAGTTCGGGGCGGCTGGTAATTGGCGTACAGCGTACCGAACAGATCGAACAAGGTGGAATTGTTCAGCTCGTCGGTGAGATTGCGTCCCCACACGGTCACGCCCAGCTTTTCATCCGCAAACGTCAAGCCGATGGCGGCGTTGACGCTCGACTCGGCGTCGTTCTTCGTGAACGGATCATTCACGTTGTTGAAGAAGTACTCGTCGGTCCAGTTGTAGTCGGCACGCGCAAACCAGCCCATGCCGGTCGCGGTGTTGCCGTGTACTTCCGCCGACACATTGAACGCATTCTCGGGCGCGCGGCGGCACTTGTTGCCCTTGATATCCGTATTGTTGGAGTCGACGATCACGCTCTTGGTGAATTCGCAATCCGTATAGGCGTAGTTGAGGCCCAAGTCCAGCCAGTCGGCCGGTCGCGCCTGCACGTCGAGCTCGAGTCCTTTGGCTTCAGTACCTTTGGAGTTGGTGATGATGTTCTGCGGCGGGAACATCGGATCGACCAGCAGGAATTGCTGGATCTGCAGATCCTCATATTTGCTGAAATAGACCGCCACGTTGGCGCGCAGCCGCCCGTCCAGCGCATTGAACTTGCCACCGATCTCGAAGTTGTCTGCCAGCTCCGGTGCGAACGAGACGCTGGCAAGGTCTGCCGCCGTCGCATTCTCGCCGTTCCAACCGCCGGCCTTGTATCCTCGCGCATAGTGGAAGTAGTAGGTAGACGAATCCAGCGGCTTCCAGCTGAGTGACAACGACGGCAACAGTTCCGACCAGGATTCATCGGCCTTGGCCGTGAAGGGCCCATTCACGAAATCGCCGTCGTACGGCGTCCCACCGCGCGTCACCGTCAGGTCTTTCTGGTCACTCGCATAACGCAGTCCCACATCGAGACTCCAGTTGTTCGCGAAATCGTAGCCGACCTCGCCGAACAGACCGTAGTTCTTGGCCTTGGTCTGCGTGATGCCGATGCTCGTGCCGCCCATCGGATTGGCAGGCGGGCCACCAAAAGCGATCGCAAACGCGTACTCGGTGATGGTGTCGAAATCCGGAAAAATGAAGTTCACGACCTCGTCGCGGTCGATGTCCTCTTGCAGGAAATACGCGCCGGCGCGCCAGTTCCAGGCATTGTCGCCGCGGCTGGCAAGCGTGAGTTCCTGTGAAATCTGCTTGACCTTGTCGCTCTTGCTATTGTCGAAGTAGTCGTCCGGCACCTGCCGCAGATAGTCGATCGCGTCCTGCGGTACGGCATCGGAGCCGGCAACTGGCGCGGTGACGATCGGCAGTCCGTTCACGGGATCGGTGGGAAAATTCCAGAAGTAGCCATCGCCGCTTTCACGAGTGGATATCTCGCCATGACGGACGGCCGTAATCGACGTCAACGTCATGCTGTCCTGCTGCCATTCAACCGTGCCGGAGAGGCCCCACAGGCGCGTGTCAGCGAAGCCCTCGAAGTTGCGCGGCCCGCTGCGCGGGTCGGGATTCTTGAAGGCCGAATTGCGATTCGGCAACACGAAACCCGGCAATCCTGCAATGGGTGGCGCAAAGAAACGATTGTACGTCACAGCTTCACTGTCGCCGGCAATGACCGTATCGACCCAGCGCGAGCCATCGCGGCGACGAGTATAGTCAGCCGCGAACAGCACGTCGAGCGAGTCGTTAGGCTTGAGGCGCAGCTGGCCGCGGACTGCGGTACTGTTGAGATCCTCTTCGTCACCGCCATTCGCCGCGCCACCGGTAATGTCGGCAAAACCGTTGTGTTGTCGCGAGCTGGCGGAAATTCCTGCATACACTCCGTCAGCGATCGGGCCGCTCGCGCTGCCCTTTACTTCGAGCGCATCGTAGTTACCCACCGTGCCTTCGAAAGTCACCCGCGGTTCTTCGCCGGGCTTGCGCGTCACATAGTGAATGAGACCACCAACGACGTTCTTGCCGAACAGCAGACTCTGGGGTCCGCGCAGCACCTCGACTCGGTCGAGATCGTAGAGGTCTATCGCCGTGCCCGTGGCACGGGACATGTAAACACCATCCACAAAGATACCGATGGCGCGATCAGCACCGGCGCTCTGGATGTCCGAGCCAATGCCGCGCAGGAAGATTTCCGCGTCGGATGCGGTACCGATGTTGTACTGCAAGCCGGGTACCGCATTGGCAATATCAGTGATGCTCGCGATACGCGCTTTCTGGAGTGCCTCGCCGCTGATGGGCAGCACCGAGAGCGGCACGTCTTGCAGGCTTTCCGCCTGCTTGCGTGCGGTGACGATCACCTCCTGAATGCCGGGGGGCGCGTTCTGCGCCGCGGCGATGCTGGCGGCAAGTCCTGCCGCCAGAGCTGTGAAAACGTACAGGCTCGATTTCATTTGTCCCCTCCCCCTAGTCTTGAACGACTGAGGCCTTGGCGCCCAGCCGGGTGACGATCCATATGCTCGTAAGCTTGACATGTATACACGTAGGTCTATTTAAATGCAATTGCTCGTTATTGCGTACTTAAACAAACCAGTCAAGGCCGAGCGTCAGTCGCGATAAGGCCAGCTGCGGGCGGGTACCCCACTTGCCGGTTCGCCCAGAACCGGCGTCGCGAGAGCGTAAATCCCATGATTCGTGAACAGCCAGACCACGTTCCGGTCGTACTCCACGTACACGCCGTAAGCGAGATTGCCGTAGGCGCTCTCCATGACCTCGCCCGACTTCGGGAAACGCGGTACGTAATAGGCGGCGATGCTGGGCTTGGTCGGGTCACCGACATCGAACACCTGCACGCCCGCGTTGTAGAAGGCATAGATCGATACGCCGTCCCGACCACGGCCGGGCTGCGTGTAATAGCCTGGCCGCTTGGGTCCGAAGCTGCCGCGACGCTGACAGTAGTCCGTGAATTTCGCTCGAGCCGGTGGCATCGGCCGCGGGAACGTTGCAACAACCCTTGGATCGGCAGGGTTTTTCGCATCGATGACGAAGATGTCCTTGTAGGGTTCGAAGCACTCGTCGTTCATCGGGTAGCCGTTCATGAATACGTGCCCGGTGCGCGAGTACTGCGTCGTATCAACGTTGTCGGCTTCAGTACCTCCGAACTTGGGCGGCAGCGACAGATGCCCAAGCGTTCGCATGTCGGCCGGGTCTGAGATATCGACCGTGTAGAGCCCGAGACCCGCCATGGCGGCGAACGCAAGTTTGCCGCCCTGCTCATGCGGCTGCGGCAGGAATAGCGGCATGCGTGCGCCCATCCAGGACGTACGGTTGCCGGCGCGCGGGTTCATGAGGTAGGCATCTTCGTGCGCTGGATCGCCAACGATTTGGCCCGGCACGGTCAGCTTGCCGACGAACTCGGGTTTAGCCGGATCTTGAAGGTCCCAGGCCTGATAACCCGGCGAGTAGAGATAGTCCGGGTATTCTGTTAGTGAGTAGCTATCGTCTGGGGCCGCCGCGACGAACAGGTAGCGGCCCCCATAATACACCGGTACGTCGAGCGAGCCAGAGCCTTCCTGCTCACCCAGCAGCGCGTCCGGATTCCTGCGATCGGTCGTCGTTTCCGACAGCAGCCGCCATTCGTCCGGGAGCGGTCCCGTCATCTCGTAAATGCGGAAACCCTTCCAGTGATCGGCACGTCGCAGACGTTGCACGGCGTCCGGTTCGCGGGATTTGTCTTCCAGTACCCCGATGCGCCGGTTTTCGAACGACTGGATCAGGAGCAATTTGTCGAGGCCACGATGCCACTGAACTGTCGCTGCGCCGGGCCGACGTTGCGGCTCGAATGGGTTCTGACGGTTGGTCGGGCCCTCGGCGTTCCACTGCACGCCTTTGCGCAGCACGAGCTTGCCACGCGCCGGCTCAGTGATGTCGAAGATCGACATGTTGTCCCAGTCATAGACGTAGAGATACCGGCGCTTGCCGAAATCGACGATGTTCTGCCAGGTGTGAAACGGCGATACAAGATGCGGATAGAACGCCAGCACACGCATGTTCGAGGCGTAGCTCTCCTGATCCCAGTAGTCGAGCTGGCCGGCGAAATTCGGCGCGTCCTGCACAAGGGGCGTTGCCTTAGGATGGACCATCTTGCCGGTCGCCGGGTCGATACCGTAACTACCCGGTGCGGGTAGCGGCGGTTTCTGATCGTAGGTGAGATCGTAGAGTCGCTGCAGATAAGGGTCACGCACGTCGAGCGGCCCGGCGGGCTCGCACGGGCAACCCGTACCCGCGGAATTGGCCAGTGATGCCAGACAAACACCAGTGAGCAGCACTAACAAAAAGACTCGAGGCATTCGGCTCGTCACGATGGATCTCCGGGTTCCGTTCCCGCTTCAGCGGCTCGAGTTCCTGAATGGCGCGGCCGGCGCACCCAACTGCGGCGCTCCAAGCAGCGCTTCGGCCGATAACGCATAAATGCCGTGATTTGTGAACGCCCAGATGATGCGCCGGTCCCACTCCACGTAGACACCGTGAGTTTGATTGCCGTACGCATACTCGGGCGTGTCTTTGCCGAAGGACTTCGGCACGAAGTACGCGGCGATCCGGGGCCGCGCCGGATCCTTGACGTCGAATATCTGCACACCTGCGTTGTAGAACGCGTACACCAATGTGCCAGCCGGCGGATCGCCCGGCGAGGTGTAGTAGCCACTGCGCTTCGGCCCGAAACTGCCGCGCCGTTGGCAATAGTCGGAAAATCCGGCGTTCCGCGGCGGTCGTGGCCGCGGCAAAACGCCTACCAGGCGCGGCTGGCTCGGATCGCGGACGTCGATCTGCCAGATGTCCTTGTATGGCTCGTAGCAATCCTCGGTGAGCGGATAGCCACTCACGTAGATGAGACCGGTCGACTCGTACTGCGACACATCGATGTTGTCAGCTTCGGTCCCGGCTACCGATGGCGGCAAATCAACGTGTCCGATCTCGCGCATGTTGGCGGGGTCGGAAATGTCGAGTACCGAGACACCGAAGCCGGCGAGCGCAGCGAAACCGAGCTTGCCACCCTCCTCGACTGGCGTCGGGATGAAGAGCGGCATCCGGGCGCCCATCCAGGACGTGCGGTTGCCGCAACGTGGATTGAGCGCGTACGCCGCCTCTTCGCCACGCACCTGACCGTCGTGATGCCACGTGTCCAACAATTTGGGCGCGCTTGGATCGGATACGTCCCATGCCTGGTAGCCCGCAGAATAGAGATAGTTCGGGTATTCAGTGTTGCCATACCTGTCGTTCGGCGCCACGGCGATGAACAGGTATTTGCCGCCCGTGTAGTACGGCACGTCGAGCGACCCAGAGCCCTGCTGCGGCTCGATCTGATAGTTGGTCCGCAGTGGATCCGTCTGCGTGTCGTCGGTACTGACGGCCGCCAGCAACTGCCAGTCCTTTTTCTTCGGCCCGTTCAGCGCGAACACCTTGAAGCCTTTGAGCTGCGGCGTAGCGCGCAGCGCCGCGACTCCGGCCGGGTTGTTGAACTTGTCGCGCGGTGGCTCCGCCTCCACTTCATGCACCTGGCGCCGCTGTTCGAAACTCTGGATCATCACATAGC
>Ga0116152_10001298_pt1 | contig 20675 bp, 18 predicted proteins | sample AD_UKC119_MetaG_FD_89894 | JGI IMG/M metagenome (GOLD analysis project Ga0116152, IMG submission 89894) | Active sludge microbial communities of municipal wastewater-treating anaerobic digesters from Hong Kong - AD_UKC119_MetaG | ecosystem: Engineered > Bioreactor > Anaerobic > Digestate...
ACATAACGCAGATCGAGATTGGTCGGTGCGGTACCGCCGGGCCGATGACAATTCGAACAGTTAGTGTGTAGATAGGCGCGGGCACGCTCGCTGAGCGTACCCACGCCACCATACGGGTCCGGCAGCGCGGTAGCAGCAAGTTGGGATGTGGTCAGCGCCGGTGAAATGAGGCCTATCGTATTCAGCGTGAGTAACTGATTGGCGGTCCGCGCGGTGGCCGGATACAGGGTATCGTGATTCAACTGAGCGAGCTCGAGCCCCAGGCTGCGCCCGGCTGCCGCGGTGTGGCACGTGAGACACTGCGCCTCGCTCGGGAACTGGTACGACTGAGCGCCTATCTGCACCGTTTTGCCGCCCACGACCCGCGTAGCATCGGTGCCCTGCGCGTTCCACTCGTAGGTGTAGCCCGCCCATTCACCGTCGGTGTGGCGCATGAAGAGTCGCGTCTCGACCCGCCGCGCGCCGAGATCGAAATTCTTCACGAGCACGGTGCCGTTCGGGAACTGGAAATCGCCGGTCGCATCCACGTTCAGTGTGGCGCCATTCGGTAGCGCGAGATAACGCTGCTTGGCGAGCCCGTCGGACCAGAACGGCGCGCGCGGTACGTAGGGAATGAGACCAGGCGCAGCCTGGCCGGGATTGCTCGCCACCACACAGCCCGTAGCAGACAGCTGTGTCGGCACCATGCCGCCAGTCGCCGCGCCAGCGGTCAGCCGATGCAATGTGCCACCGTGATGGACGACATACAGCTCGCCGTCGACACCCTCAGCGAAGGACGCTATGTTGAGATTGGTAGCAAGGCCATTGTCGGTGATCGTGAGAGTCGGTGGTGTATCGCGGGCCACGTGCCAGATCCGGCCGGTCGCGAAGTCACCGAAGACATAGCGGCCGATCAAGGTTGGCACGGCCGCGCCGCGATACACATAGCCACCCGTGATCGATTGACCCTGTGAGCGACCATATTGCGCGATTGGCGCGATGCTGCTCGCGCGATTGGGCCCACAAGTCGAGTTGAAGTCGTTCGTGCCCTCGAAGCAGCGCCACCCATAATTGCCGCCGACGGTGATGCGATCGACCTCCTCGAGCGCACCTTGCCCGACATCACCCAGCCAGAGCTCGCCACTACCGCGGTCGAAACTCCAGCGCCACGGATTGCGCAGGCCGTAGGCATAGATTTCCGGGCAGTTCGCCGTGCCGGTGCCGGCATTGCAGAGCGCGCTATTGGACGAGTAAGGGTTGCCCGCCGGGATCCGATAGGGCACCGTGCCCGTGGTGCCGCCGATATCGATCCGCAGCAGCTTGCCGAGCAGCGTCTGCAAGTTCTGGCCGTTGCCGATCGAGCCGAATTGATCGCCGCCGCCGCCGCCATCGCCGAGCCCGATGTACAGCATGCCGTCGGGCCCGAAGGCGATATGACCATTGTTGTGGTTCGAGGCTGGCTGCGGAACGGTCAGCAGGATGCGCTCGCTGGCGAGGTCCAGCGTGGTCGCATTGTTCGTGGCACGAAACTCCGCTACGCGCGATACCAGTCCACCCGCATTGGCCGTGTAAGACAGATAGACGCGATTGTCCGTTGGAAACCGCGGATGGAAAGCCATGCCTAACAAGCCAGTCTCTGAACCCGGCGAGTAGCTGACGCGGGCAGTCAGGTCGACGAAGTCGGTGACGGCGGGGCTGGCCTGGTTGGCGAACACCTTGATGAAACCGTTCTGTTGTACGACGAACCAGCGGCTTGCATCGCCTGGTGCCTGCAGCATGCCCACCGGCACACTGAAGCTCAGGCTTGGAAACACCCGCTCGAGCGCGACAGTGGCACTGGCGACCGGCCGATCGCCGGCGACACAAGTGGCATTGTCGGGGCGCGCGTCGAGCCCGGCTGTTGGTGGCGTGGGCGGCGGTGGCGTCGGCACCGGAGCAGGCGCGCCGCTGGTGGCCGGCGGCCGCGAACCATCGATCGGGCTGTTGCAGGCACCCAGCAGCAGCGCTGCCGCGATCGCCGGCAACGCGAGTCTCAGTTTTGCCGTGTCGATCTCGTGCATGGCCGGACCTCGATATACTGGTTAGCGATCCATGCTTGCACATCGCGGACCGCGACGACACGTCATGCGCTGTACACAATCGGCGACAATCGGCCGTTTCCGGTGCGTTCTGTCAACTCGTCACATCCCATGAACGCTGCACCGCACGCAAAACTGCCGATCTTGATTGCCCACCGCGGCAATGCGCAGGAGTTCCCGGAGAACTCGCTGCCGGCGATGTCCTCGGCACTGTCGCTCGGTGTGCGGCATCTCGCCATCGACCTGCAGCTGTCCGCGGATGGCGTGCCGCTGGTCATTCATGACGCCGGTCTGCTGCGCACCACTGGCATCGATCGCAGCGTACTCGACCTCGATGCCACCACACTGACGAACATCTCCGTCGGCCAACCCAGGCGATTTGGCGATGTGTTCGAGTCCGCCAAGCTACCGCGCCTGCTGGACGTCCTCGAGCTGCTGGAGAAATACCCACAGGTGCAGTTGGTGATAGAACTGCAGCGTGCGAGCATTGCGCGTTTCGGCGCGGAGCATGTGGTCGACGCCGCGCTTGGGTGTTGCCGCTCCTATCGCGACCGCATCGTGTTGCTGTCTGCGGATCTGCCAGCCATCCACCGCGCGCGCGTACGGCACGGCGTGCCTATCGGTTGGCGTATCGATACGCTGAATACGCACGTGCAGCTGAAGATGCAGGCCCTGGCGCCAGAGCGCATCGCCTGCGATTACCAAACATTGCCACCAGACCGCCGCCCGCCACGCGGTACCTGGCAGTGGATGATCTACGGCGTCGAAACACCGCGGGAATTGCTGGCCCTGGCGGAACTCAGCATCAGCTACGCTGCAACGCGAGCACCCGGGAAGCTGCGCTCGCTGTACCGGTCGCATTGAGCAGACGTGGCACGAGCGCATCGATCCAGTTCACCGGACCTAACGATTCGATGAAACCGCAATGGCCACCGAAGCGCGTGGCAATCACGTCCAGCCTGCGTGCCGCGCCCAGCAGCTGCAGATCGGCCGACGGGATTATCGGATCGTCCAGCGACGTGACGATCGTAGCCTGCGCTTCCAGCCTCGCGAGCCGATCGCCCGTGAGTGCGTAGCCGGCGAGATAGTCCTCCAGGCGCTGATACTCAGTGTGTGCGCGCACCAGCTCGGCAGTCATCGTGCGCAGGCTCTTGTTGCGCAGGATCGCCTCGAAGTCGTATGCATCCGGCCAGGCAGCCTGCTTGAGGCGCAGCGAGCGCGACCACTTGTCGATGAAATACTGGTTGTAGACCCATAGCCCTCGCTCGAGCGCCGTCATCGTCTTGTCTGGATCGAGCACCGGCGAGATGGCGATGATACGGGCGATATCGAGGCCGTGGCGCGGCGCTTCGGCACCGACCCGCAGCATGAAGTTGCCGCCCAGTGAGTAGCCGATGAGATTGAGGCGTCGACCGCGATGCTGCGCGGCAATCTGTTTGACAGCGCCGACCACCTCCGGCAATCGACAGGAATGGAACAGGTCCCTGTTGAGATGGTGTGTCACACCATGATCACGCAGATTGAGGCGTATGATGTCGTGACCCAGCTGGTACAGCGTCTGCGCCAGCGACAACACGTACAATGAGTCCGCGCTGCCCTCCCATCCATGCAGCAACACGCTCACGGCATCGTCGACTCGTGAGCCCGCAGCTTGTTGTCGCGACTCGAATGCCTGCAGTGTCACGCCAGCACCGCAATCGAGCAGCATTTCCTGGCTGACCGCCAGCACTGGTTGCGCCCGCTCGCGCACCGCGGCCGCACGCAGCGGATTGCTGGGCAGGACAGTCTGTGCATGGCTCATGCGCAGCCAGCGCGGGGGCACGAACGACTCGTCGACCGTTACGTTGGGCACGTCAACTGACGGGGCGCAGCCGGATCTCGATGCGGTTGTTAGCGCTGGCCACCTTGTTCCATTGACCCGCCGTCAACTGCTCATCCACAGCCGGATAGGTGGGCTCGAGCGCACGCAGGTCGCCGCTGACGACGCGCACATCCAGTGCACCGGCGGAGCTCTTGCGGAACTCGGCTGCCAGATTGGCGAACGCCATCGACTGCCGCGCCGCTGGTGACAGCGCGTCGTAAGGCGGATTGCCAACGAGGTCGCATTGCGCTTGCAATGTGTCTTCGGCTGCCAGCTTGTATCCTTCAGTGCTGCTACCTGTGAGGCAATAGCGGCCGGCGTAGGTCGTGATCTCGATGATACCGTTGAAATCGCGCGCAGCGAGCCGCTCCAGCAAGGTGCGCATGCCATCCAGTCGCGCGCCGGCCAGCGGCACTTCGCCGAACGGGACGAATTCCGTGATCGGTGTGAGCAGGGCTCCTACTGGCGGGCTCGTGGCAGCGGCACTCTCGGCGGCGCCGGCGTCTGGCGCCGTGGCGGCAACTGTAGCTTCGACCGGCGTCGTGCTCACCACCGGCTTCGCAGGTTCTGGCGCGCGTTCGGTCTGCAACTGCACCAGGCGTGTCTCGAGCTCGGCGCGCTGCGCACTCTCCTGCCGCCAGAGCCAGGCGAACAGCAAGGCCGTGGCGAGCGCGAGGCTGGCAGCGATCCAGCGCAACGGGCTGGTAGATGGTCGGACTTGCGGCGGCAGCGCCGCGCGCACTTCCGCCACGATGCGATCCGCCTGCGCGTCAGAGCTCACTGCCTGTGAGCGACGCAGCTCCGCCAGCTCCGCGCGTACGGTATTTTCGATGACGGCCCGGATCTCAGGCGTGAGCGGTGAAAGCGGCGTAAACGGGGCGTGCTCTGGTAGAGGCGCCGGTTCAGTCATCGCCGCCACCGCATCGAGCTGCCGTACCTCGCCGGTGGCCGCCGTCTCGGCATTCGCGGCCGGCACCACGGTGAAGGGCGTGAACGCACTGCCCTCGCCCGTGCGTCGATCGGCCACCAGATGCAGATCGTAGAGCACCTTGGATACGTCGGTCGGCTTGATCTGCTTGGGTAGCACACCGATCGCGCCCAGCGCTCGCGCCTGCCCGAGGTACAACTCGCCTTCCTGTGAGGTGTACATCATGATCGGGATGGTCGCGGTGTGCGGATTGTTCTTGATAGTCTGGACGGCTTGAAAGCCGTCCATACCTGGCATCAGGTGATCCATGAAGATGACATCGGGGCGCGCGCGCGTGAGATAGTCGATAGCCTGCTCGGCGGATTCCGCCGTATCGACTTCGATCTCGTAGCGCTCGAGCATCCGCGCCAGAAAGGCACGGGCCGACTTCGAATCGTCCACGACGAGTGCGCGCTTCGCGGACATCCATCCTCCCGACCGGCTGATCGCGAGAGTCTAGCGCAGATCGTGGGCTGGCCGGGAGGGGGCGTGCGCAACTGGCGGTGTGCGTCGCACCGCCACGACAGAATTATTGTCAGTGGGCAGCGCTGCGATCGGCTTCGTCACACCGTAGCGAGCGAGCGTTTTCATCCGGCTGCGATCATCCAGAGCGACTAGAATCACCGCAGATGACAGGCTCACTCGTCAATCGGTCCGGACGCAGTCTGGGGCACGTATGCGTACGACGACTCAGCATGTTCGCGCTGCTGTGTGTAGTCATGACCGCCAGGCCCGTGCTGGCGATCGACGCGATTGTGGTCGAAATCGGTGCAGTCGACAGCGGCCCGATCCGTGCCCAGGGCGCGGTGATCAAGCTGGCTCTGGTCGACGACGAACGTACGGCACTGGAGGTCAGCGCCGCCAGGCTGAGTTTGCCGCAGCCGATCGGTCCCTTACGCCGCGTAAGTCTGCGTTGCGACGACCCGACGATCGCGGACCCGGTATTTGGCTGCTCACAGGGGCGGATCGCGGCGCTTGGCGGTCCGAGCGGCAGCATCGCGGCGAATATCCAGGGCGAATATCGCACCGATACCGGCGCAGGATTCCTGAATGGTGCCGGCCTGGTTGTCGCAGGTGCCACGCTCGATTGGCGCGCGCAGCTGCGCTCCGCGACGTGGCAAGTGACCGGCAACGTGCGCGGCGCCAGTCTGGTGGAGCTGCGCAAATTCGCAGCTCGCTGGCTGACGCTGCCGCGCGATATCTCTATTGAAGGTGACGCCGGCGCCCGCTTTGCTGCGCACGGTGCTGCCACGCTGCGGCAGGCTGAGGCCACCGTCAATCTCGCGGACGTCAACTTCACCAATGAAGACGGCTCGCTCGTTGGTGAAGCACTCGCAGCACAGTTGAGCGTCGACTATCAACCTGGCGCCAGCGGTGATGGGCTACGGATCGAGCTGGCGGGCAGCGAAGGCCAGGCGCTGATCGGACCGGTGCTGCTGGATCTCGGCACCAACCCGCTACAGCTCGACGCGACCGGCACGCTTCGCGATCGGTTGCTGAGCATCGCGTCGCTCGACCTGCGCCAGCGAGACTTGTTAGTTGCCAGTGGCAGCGGCAGTGTTTCGCTCGCCGGTGCGACGCCCAGCATCAGTGCCCAGCTCGGCATCGAAAACCTGCGGTTCCCGGCCGCTTACACCAGCTTTCTGCAGATCGCGCTCGCTGCTACCGATTTCGGTGATCTCACAACGTCCGGCCAGGTCCGGGGCGCAGTGACGATCGAGCAGAACACGCCGCAGTCTTTGACGCTGCAGTTGGCCGACGTCGATCTACTCGATCGCAAAGGACGCGTGCGCATCGACGACATAGCGGGCATCGTTCATTGGCGCCCGGGGGCGGCGCCGGCAGTCGCCGAGTCGGCGCTCCGCTGGAGCAGTGGCGGCGCGTATGGTCTCTCCGGTGGTGCCGCCGAGATCCGTTTTCGTGCCCAGGGCGCCAATGTCGCGCTGACGCGGCCGGCGCGTCTGCCGGTGTTCGACGGAGCGGTCGCCATCGAGAACTTCGCGCTCAGCAATCTCGGCGGCGACGACCTGGGGATCGATTTCGAGGCCGAGATCGAGCCGATCAGCATGCCGCTGATCTGCGCGGCCTTTGGCTGGCCGACCTTCGCCGGCACTTTGTCGGGCCGCGTGCCAGCGCTCACCTTTCGGGATCGTGAACTGCGCGTGGCGGGTGACGTCGAGGCAGCGGTCTTCGGCGGCAAGGTAGTAGGTAGTAAACTGCGCTTGCAGGATCCGTTCGGTCGCTGGCCACGACTGTTCGCGGACGTGCGGGCGCGCGAGCTGGATCTCGCGGCCGTGACCAACACATTCGCGTTCGGCAGCATCACCGGCAAGCTCGAAGCCGACGTACTGGGGCTCGAGTTGTTCGCCTGGTCACCGGTTGCCTTCGACGCGCGGCTCGCAACACCGCCGGGCGATCGCTCCAAGAAACGCATCAGTGCCAAGGCAGTTGGCAATTTGTCCAACATTGGCGGTGGCGGCGGTGGCGTGATCGCAGCCTTGCAGTCCGGCTTCCTGCGGTTCTTCGACGACTTCGGCTACAGCAAGCTCGGCCTCAAGTGCCAGTTGCGGGACGGCGTCTGCCTGATGTCAGGTATCGAGCCGGCGCGGGACGACGGTTACTACATAGTCAAAGGCCGCGGCATTCCGCGCATCGACATCATTGGCAACGCCGGACGCGTCGACTGGCCGCGACTCGTGTCACAGATCTCCGCCGGAATGGCAGCCGAGAGCGTGGAAGTGCGCTGACCGCGCGAGTAGACTGGCGGCCGGGCGGCCTGTTCAGGTGATGTTCAGCGCCGCCGGTCAGAATGTCCGCGAGCATGTACGGTCTGTGCGGCCTGCCATGCTCGAGAGTTGTAGCAAGGAGAGTGCAGATGCGTCGGGTATTGCCGTTCAATCTAGCTTTGGCGAGCGTCTTTCTCGCCGCCTGCGTCACGATCAACGTGTATTTCCCGGCGGCTGCGGCCGAGAAAGCCGCAGATCGGATCATCGAGAATGTCACGGGCGCGAGTGTTGCGCCGGCGCCGGCCGAGCCGCCGCAGTCGTTTGCTCCAGGAGCTCGTGCGCCCAGCATGCTCGCCATGGCGCTCGACGCAGTGTTGAGCACCGTAGTGCCCGCGGCGCATGCCCAGGCTGCACCTAACATCGATATCGACACACCGCAGTCCAACGCCATCCAGGCTTCGATGAAGGCGCGCTTCGAGCAGTTGCGACCCTACTTCGCGAGCGGCGCGGTTGGCTTCACCAATAACGGTTTGATCGAGCTGCGCGATGCCAGCGCCGTGCCGCTGGCCGAACGAGCCACCGCCAAGCGTCTCGTGGCAGAGGACAACCAGGACCGCAACGAGTTGTATGCCGAGATCGCCCGCGCCAACAATCATCCCGAGTGGGAGAATGACATCCGCAAGACCTTCGCCCGTCGCTGGATCGAGCGTGGCGCTCAACCCGGTTGGTACTACCAGGCAGCGGATGGGTCATGGGCACAAAAATAAAGTTCGCCGCACTGCTGGTGCTCAGCACTGCGCCACTGGCCGGCTGCGGTCTAGCCGAGACCACGGTCGGCGCTGCCTCGAGTGCTGCCTCGGCCGCTGAGCAGGCCAAGCAGGCGCAGCAGCAGATCGAGCAAGTGCAACAAAGACTGGATGCTGCCCAACAAGCGGCGGCGGATGCGCGCGCGCAAGCCGAAGCGGCGAGCCAGTAATTCGATTGCACGGCACCGGCCGCGATTCAGTCGCGGATCGGCGCGATCAGCTCCGGTCCCTCGTTACGCGGCGAATTGACGCGTTTGCTGACGGGATGGAAGGCCAGGTCCACTTCCACAGGTGCGCCGAGCACAGCCTCTAACGACTCCAGCTCCGTCGCCGGATCGAGCCATTCGCTGTGGCGCGTGGCTGGCAGGATTCTAGGCATCCGATCGTGCAGCTCCGCCACGCTGCCGAGCGCCGCGGTCGTGATGATCGTGCAGGATTCGAGCACTTCGCCGGTGCCCCAGCTCTCCCACAATCCCGCCATCGCCAACGGCTGACCATCCGCCGCCCGAATGAAATAGGGCTGCTTGCCTTGCGCTGACGGACGCCACTCATAGTAGCCGTCAGCCAGTACGAGGCAACGGCGTTTGCGGTAGGCCGCGCGAAAGGCGGGCTTCGCAGCAACGGTTTCGGCGCGCGCGTTGATCATGCGGGCGCCCAGCGATTTCTCCTTGGCCCAGAACGGCACCAACCCCCAGTAGAGCATCGCGAGCTCTCTGACACGTGCGGCGCCCGTCCGCACGACAGGCACGAATTGTGTCGGACAGATGTTATAGCGAGGTTCGAGCGGTGCCGCAGACGTTACGCCGAACAGACGCGCGACGGCTTCCTGCGGTGAGTAGAACGCATAGCGCCCACACATGTGCTATTCACGCATGCCGGTGCCGCGGTGCATCAGCCAGAGGGCCACGGCGAACAAGGCGGCCGCGGCGGCCGTCATGATGGTGAACGCCAGCACGACGTCGACATCGGATACGCCGAGAAAGCCGTAGCGAAAGGCATTCACCATGTGGAGTATCGGATTGGCATAGGACACATGCTGTGCCCATTGCGGCAGCAGCGAGATCGAATAGAACACGCCACCGAAGTACGTGAGCGGCGTCAGCACGAATATCGGCACCATGTTCACCTGGTCGAAATTCTTGGCGAACACGGCGTTGATGAAACCACCGAGCGAAAACACGATCGCCGTCAGCACCACGGCGGCCACTATCACGAGTACATGATGCACCGCGAGATGCGTGAAGAACAGCGCGACCCCAGTGACCACTGCGCCAACCATCAAGCCACGCAGCACTCCGCCGCCGACGTAGCCTGCAACGATGATCCAGTTGGGCAGCGGCGCTACCAGCATTTCCTCGACGTGTTTGCCGAACTTGGCGCCGAAGAACGACGAGACGACATTGGCATAGCTGTTGGTGATGACAGCCATCATGATCAGGCCAGGCGCGATGTACTGCATATAGTCGAAGCCGTCCATTGGCCCGACGCGCTTGCCGATCAGATTGCCGAAAATGATGAAGTACAGCGCCGAGGTGATCGCTGACGGCACGATCGTCTGCGACCAGATGCGCAGGATGCGACCCAGCTCGCGAATGATGATGGTCTTGAAACCGACCCAGCGAGCATCCCGGATTGCGGGTACAGCAGCAGCTGTGTTCACGGGTGTGCGTGCACGGCCTGCGCCGGTACCGGCGGCGCGACTGTTGCCTTGCCATCCACCAGCGACATGAACAGTTCCTCGAGCCTGTTCACTTTGTTGCGCATGGAAACGACTTCGATCCCCTGGGCCGACAGTCGCGCGAACACCTCATTCAGACTCTGGCCCTTGCTCACCTGCACTTCAAGGGATTGTTCATCGACGAGTTTGAGCATGTAGCCCGGCAGCTGCGGTATGGCCCCGGGAACTGTGCGCAGATTCAGGACGAAGGTCTCGGTGTGGAGCCTGCGCAGCAGCGTCGACATCCGGTCGCGCTCGACGATGTTGCCACCATTGATGATGGCGATGTCGCGGCACAGCGTTTCGGCCTCTTCCAGATAGTGCGTCGTCAAGATGATCGTCGTGCCGCGCGCATTGATGTCACGCATGAACTCCCACATGGAGCGGCGGTTCTCGATATCGACGCCCGCAGTTGGCTCATCGAGTATCAGCAAACGCGGTTCATGCATCAGAGCGCGCGCAATCATCAAGCGCCGCTTCATGCCGCCGGACAAGCCACGCGCAACCGATTTCTTCTTGTCGCCGAGCTGCAGCAGATCGAGGTACTTGTCGGCGCGCCGTCGGGCGTCGCGGCGCGGGATGCCATAGAAGCCGGCCTGATTCACGAGTATCGTCTCGCAGGTCTCCCAGAAGTTGAAGTTCACCTCCTGCGGGACGACGCCGATGCACGACTTGGCCGCTTCGAGCTGTCGGTCGATGTCGTAGCCAAACACAGTCACGGTACCGGACGTCTTGTTGACCAGTGAAGTGACGATGCCGATGAGTGTGGTCTTGCCGGCACCATTGGGACCCAGCAGCGCAAAGAAGTCGCCTTCGGCTACGTCGAGATCGACACCCTGCAGCGCGCGAACACCGTTGGGGTATGTTTTGACGAGTTGACGAGTCGATAGTGCGGCCATGCGATTGACATTATCACAGGCCGGAGGTCGCACTGGAAGGCGGGTCAGCCCAGCGTGTGCCTGAGTTCGTCGATCTCGTCGGCGGCATCGCGCATGGCGTCGGTCGCCTGTTCGATCGTCAGATGCATGCGCTTGAAGATGTGGATCTTGTCGAATACCGAATCGAGTGCCACAGCGCCGCGACCCAGCCCGACCAACAGATAGCTCGCAGTCATCACGTCGAGAAGGTCGGCGGGGCCCTCGTGGGTTCGCTCAATCGATTGATAACCGCGGATCGCGTCGATGATCTCGTCGCTGATCGCCCAGGCGCTCAGCACTTTCAGATTGAAGACCGGCTGCCATTCGCGCACGATCGCTCGCCAGCGCCGCGCGTCGTTCAAAGCCGGCGCATGCTCTGTGGCGCGAGTCAGTAGATAGAGTTCGCCGATGCCGTGCAGCAAGCCCGCGAGGAAGGCCTGGTCTGGCCTGACAGACGTGAAGCGCCCTGCGACTACATGACCAGTCGCTGCCATCCAGGCGCTGCGCTCCCAGATCGCCTTCAGCGGCAGGCGAATCTCGGCCATGGCTTCGGCCTCAACCAACCGCTTCAGACCCGCCGCGATGACAGCGCTGCGCGTGAGATCGAAGCCGATCCGGGTGATGGCGACTCGCAGGTCCGCGATCCGCTTGCCACTGCTGTTGCAGGCTACAGAATTGGCGAGCTGCAGAACGCGGCCGGTCAGCACCGGATCGAAACTCAACACCTTGATTACGTCATCGAGCGCCACCTCGGGCTCGCCCAACAGCGATTGCAGCCGCACAGCGCTTTGCGGGAAACACGGCAATGCCAGATCGCTGGCGCCGTGCTCCACGCGCAGCTTGCCGATCAACAAATCCGCTTCCTGGGCGGCACGCTCCGCCGCCGCAGCTTCGAACGAGGTCATACGTTGGGTGGTTAGTTCGGTCAGGTGACACCCAGCGTCGCCTGCAGTGCCGCGACCTCAGAGGCGGACTCGGACAGTACCTGGGTGCACTGCTCGAGTTCCAGCTGCATGCGCTTCATCGGCTTGAGCAGTGGCGCAGCACACTGCGCGAGATCGTTGTCGCCGTTGAAGTTGGCGAGCAACGACGCCACGGCGAGGACGTCGGTAAGCGAAATTGCGCCGCGCTGCTCGCGCTCGGGATCTTCATGCTCGGCGACCGCCAGTACGATTGGCTCCGGCAAGTTCCAGTTCTCGAGTATCGCCTTGGCAACATTGGCATGCCACTCGCGCACCAAAGCCTGATAGGCAAGTTGATCGGCGAACAATTCCGGATGCCGCGACGTGCGCGTCAGTATGTAGACCCGGCCGACGCAGCTCAGCAGGCCGGCGAGCAGTGCTGCCTCCGCGTTGAGGGTAGTGAACCGCTTGGCAATCACGTGTGCGATCGACGCGATCACGACACTGCGACGCCACAACCCGTCGAGCGGCTTCTCCAGGCCCTTGAAGTCCTTGGCCATCTTGATCTGGGCCATGGCATAACTCAGGCCAGCGGACCGGACGATGTTGAAGCCGACTCGCGAGACTGCCGTGCGCAGATCGACGATCTTGGCACCCGTCGTATTGAGCGCGGCGGAATTCGCCATCGTCATGAGGCGCGCGGCCAGAGCAGGCTCGCCGCTGATCATTTTCACGATGACGGCATTGGCGATGTTCTCGTCCGCCATGGCGCGCTGCAGACGCGTGACGATCTCAGGTACCGACGGCAGTTCGACCTTGCCTTGCGACAGCTCGGCTGCCAGTGAGCGCACGAAGCCGAACAGCGGCGACTGCGGTACGTTGACAGTCTGGGGCGCGGGCGCTGGCCTGGTTGCGGCGACATGATGTTTGGCGACCATGGGGTCAATCTCCCAATGCTCGCCGCAGCGAGTCGATCTGTTCGGCTGATTCCGCCATGACAGCGGCGCAGGCCGCTGGCGTGACCTGCAGGCGTTGCGCATCGATCGAGTCGTGCAGGCCCAGCTCGAGCGAAATGGGATCGCCTGGCAATGCTTCGATGATGCGCGCCAGCGCGAGTATGTCAGTCAGCGTCGGCAGCTCGCCGCGCTCGCGATCCGAATCCTCGTGCTCGGCGACGGCCGCGACGACGTCGTCGGCCATTTCCCAGTTCTCGAGCACGGCGCGCGCAATGCTCGCGTGCCAGCTGGCCATCAACCGGTGCAGCGAGCTGGGATCGCCCAACAGCTCCGGAAAGCGTGGCGTCTTGCTGAGTATGTAGAGGCGACCGACGCTTTGCAGCAGGCCCGCTAGCATCGCTGTATCCGGATTGAGCTCCGTGAAGCGCCGTGCAAGAACGTATGACACCGCCGCGATGCGCGTGCTCGATTCCCATAGTTCGGCGAACGGCTGTTCCAGATCCTTGAAACTCTGCGCCCGCCGCAGTTGCGACATCGCAAACGCGATCGTTGCGCTACGCGCCATATTGAAGCCGATACGCGCCATGGCGGCACGCAGATCGGTTACCCGGCGACCACCGGGGCTCAGTGCTGCGGAATTGGCCAGCTGCAGCAGCCGCGCGGCCAGCGCTGGCTCAGCGCTCAAGATCTTGACCACCTGCTCGATCATCACGTCGTCGTTCGCGAGCGCCTTGCGTACGCGCAGCGCCACCTCGGGAAAACTCGGCAGCTCCAGCTTGCCGCCCGATAGATCCGCGGCCAGTTCCTGTACGAAAGCGAACTCGCTCTTGGAGACGGTATCCTCGACGGATTGGTTATGTAATGCGCTCGACGTCATCGGCTACTCCTCGACCTGCAGTCTCAATCGGCCGCGCCGGCCAGCACTTGAAGCGCGCACGCTCGAGATGCGAAGCCCATCACAACGCGCTTTCCCGGGCGGGCTCGGGCCCATCCGGCAGACTCGCGGCAGCACCATACAAGCGGCACAGCAACTCCGCCTCAGGCCGGTGGATGCCACACGTCGCCATCAGCTCCTCAACCGGCGCACTATTGCGTGCCAGACGAATGGCAGCTTGATAGCCGCCGGCACCCTGCGGCGCAGATCGGCGCTCACGTTCCAGCGCTGTTCCGCCGTGTGCCGCGAGTGCACTCAAGCCTGTGCTGAGAGCCGCAATCCGCTCCTTGAGATCTGCCAGTTGCGACTCGCTACGTAACAACTGGTCGACGAATACCTGGTGGGCGGCTCGGGCATCGTGACGCAGGTCGGCCAACGCCGCGATCAACGCCAGCAGCGCGATGACGATCACGGTGGCACGCCCGATCCACAGCAGTGTGCCCGGCGGCGTCGTGGCAATCGATTCGAGGGTCATCTGCAAGAGATCCATGTCTACTCCGGGAAGCCAGAGCGCGCGCGTCGGAAAACCGACACTCGCGCACGCACTACCTGACATGAGCAGGAATCGTGCCAGTGAGTTTCAGCGAATTGGAGTGTTGCGCGCCGGATCGCCCGTCATGGCAATGCTGTTGCCGCCCGCGGTTTCAGCAGCTTCCGCGGAGGTCGCCTCGAGTTGCCGCGGATCGTTGCCCGTTGCGATTGTTGTGGCGGGGATCACGAAAGCGACTCGCCGATTGGCATTGCGCCCATCAGCCGTGGTGTTCGCCTGCAAGGGACGGAACTCGCCCAAGCCGACGACTGCCAGCCGCGATGCGTTGACACCCGTAGCGCGCAGCAGGCGTACCACACTCGCGGCACGTGCGGCCGACAACTCCCAGTTGGACGGGAATGCGATCGTGCTGATCGGCCGATCGTCCGTGTGCCCCTCGACGCGCACCGGATTCGGCAACGGTGCGAGCGTCGCGGCGAGCGCCTGCAACGGCTCGATGGCGCGGGACGACAGCTCGGCACTGCCGCTGGCGAACAGGATATCGGTTCGGATCGCCACTTCGACATACTGATCATTGCGCTTGACGGCTACGATGCCGGTATTGATGAGATCGCGCATCGAATCGCTGACGGCTTCCGCCACCTTCGTCAGCTCCGCCTCGCGGGCGCGCGCCAACGCCAGACGTGCCGCATCCAGATCGCCATTGTCACTATCGACGTCGCGACCGGGGTTACGCAGGCCGGTCGGTTGCTGCGATCCCAGCGGCAAGGCGATGGTAGAACTGGGGGAGTTGGCGCCATCCGGATCGGTCGAGTGATTGGTCTTCGGCGCAGCTTTGAGGTCGATGGCCTCGGTGGTCGTCGGTGTGCCGCGAAAGGCTGCGCTGAGCGAATCCGACACCACACGATACTTGCTTTCGTTCACCGAAGAAATCGCGTACATCACGACGAAGAACGCCAGCAGCAGCGTGACGAGATCGCCATAGGGGATGGCCCACGCCTCGTGGTTCTCATGCTCCGCGTGCTGCTTGCGTCTGCGGCGCGCCATCAGTGCAGATAGCCGTGCAGCCTGGACTCGATCGAGCGTGGGTTCTCGCCGAGCGCAATGCCCACCATGCCCTCGATGATCATTTCGCGCAGCTGCGCTTGCGCCGCGACGATGCCTTTGAGCTTGGCAGCAACTGGCAGGAAGAACAGGTTCGCGAGCCCGATGCCATAGACCGTCGCGGTGAATGCCGCTGCAATGCCGGCGCCCAGTTTGGTCGGGTCACCGAGATTCTGCATCACGGCCATGAGACCCAGTACTGCGCCGATGATGCCGAGCGTCGGGGAGTACACGCCCATGCCCTCGTACACCTTCGCGGCACGGATGTCAGCGTGCTCGCGTGATTCGAGCTCGACCTCGAGTGTGCTGCGTATGGTGTCGGGCTCGTTGCCATCCACCACGAGCTGCAGTCCTTTACGTACGAAGTCGTCGGCCTCGCTGTCGATCATGGGCTCGAGGCCTAACAATCCCTGCTTGCGCGCGAGCGTGCTCCACTCCGTTATCTTGCGGATCTGTGCCGCGCCAGCCAGCAACGGCGGCCGGAAGATCCAGCCAAGACGCCGCAGCGCGAGCTTCAGCACTGGCAAGGGCGTCTGGACGAAGATTGCGGCGAAGGTGCCAACTATCACGATCATGAAGGCAGCCCCGGAGAGCAGCGCCTCGACGCCTGCGCCTTTCAGGACGGCCCCGACTACCACCGCAATACCTGCGAGCAGCAAGCCAACAATAGTCAAGATATCCATTCAGCTACCTGGCGTCGGGTTGCCGCTCGCGCCAATCCACCAGTCTGGCCTTCAGCCGCGTGAGAGCCTGACCGTGTATCTGGCAGACCCGCGATTCGCTCACCTCCAGCACGACGCCAATTTCCTTCAGGTTCAGTTCGTCGTCGTAATAGAGGGACATGACCAGGCGTTCACGCTCAGGCAACCCGGCGATCGCCTGGCCCAGCGCCGCCCGGAAGCCATCGTCGACGAGATCCCGGAACGGATCGGCCGCAGGATCGGCCGAATCGATGCTGCCGCCGTCGTCGTCGTTGAGACTCGACACCTGACAACCGGCCGCATCCTGGACGATGCGATGGTAGTCCTCGAGCGGCAGACCCATGTGCGCCGCGACCTGAGTGTCGCGCGCTTCCTGACCAAGCTCGGCCTCGAGCTCGCGGATGGCGTTGGCCACCTCCCTGGCCTTGCGGTGTACCGAGCGCGGTGCCCAATCGAGCTTGCGCAGCCCGTCCAGCATCGCGCCCCGGATGCGGATTCCGGCGTAGGTTTCGAAACTCGCACCGCGGCCTGTCGCGAAGTTGGCTGCGGCCTCCAGCAAGCCGAGCATACCCGCCTGAATCAGGTCGTCGACTTCGACGGTGGCAGGCAGCCGGCCAGCGAGATGGTATGCAATCCGCTTCACCAGCTCAGCATGCTGCAGCACGAGCGCCTCGGTGGCACGCCCGTCACGCTGCGTCGCATATGCAGTTGCTGCATTCATCTCACAAGCTCGAGTCGCACCGACGGTCTCCTCACCAAGCGCTCGACAAAGAATTCGACGTGGCCTCTGGGGCTCTCCGCCACGGGCCAGGTATCGGCCGTCCGGGCGAGCTTCTTGAGCGCAATGGCAGCCTTGGTGGTCGGGTATGTGCTGACAACGGGACGCTGTTCACGAACTGACGCAGCGAGATAGTCGTCTTCTGGAATCTCGCCGACATAATCCAGCACGACGTCGAGAAAGCGATCCGCGACGCGCGCCAGCTTGTCGAACAGTCGCGCGCCATCGCCAGCGCTCCGAATCCGGTTCGCGACGATACGGAACTGCGTCACACCCTGATCGCGCGACAGCACCTTGATGAGAGCGTAGGCATCGGTCAGCGATGCCGGCTCGTCACAGATCACGACCAGGATCTGCTGCGCCGCCTGCGCGAACGTCAGCACGCTATTGCCAATGCCGGCCGCCGTATCGACGAGCAGGACGTCCACCTGCGTCGCGAGCTCGCTGAAGGCGTGCACCAGTCCAGCATGCTCGAGTTGGGTCAGTGCCGCCATGTTGGCGAGTCCGCTCGCTGCCGGCAGTACCGCGAAACCCAACGCCGTTTCCGTCACGGCCTCATCGAGCTCGCACTCCCCTGTCAGCACATGCGCCAGCGTCCGTCTTGGCGTGATGCCGAGAAACACGTCCACGTTTGCCAACCCGAGGTCACCATCGAGCAGCAGAACGCGCCGACTTTTGGCCAGTTGGGTAGCGAGATTGATCGATACGGTCGTCTTGCCAACACCGCCCTTGCCACCCGTGATCGCAATCACCTGGATCGGCTTGGCCGCTTTGTTGACAGGCACGCGCCTGTCGTATGCGTTGGCTGTGATCTCAGGCGGCAGCATTGGCGGCAACTCCATCTTCCGAACGCGCTCGTGTGCTGTCGCTGCTCGCGTTGCCGACCAGACGCTGTGCGTGCATCACAAGCTCGCGTGCACGCGCGACCACCAGATCTTCGGGCACACGTGGTCCTTCACAGACATATGCAACTGGGATCTTCGTGCGCACCACTGCCGCCAGCGCACCGCCGAGTCGCGCCGCTTCGTCCAGTTTCGTGATGATGCAGGCAACGGGTTGCAGCGCGGCGCTGCGTGCGATGAGATTCTCGATCACAGCCGTCTGCGCATTACAGGCGGCCACGATCACGGTTTGCAGTTGCGACTGCGCTGCCCGCATCTCACCGAGACTGTTGACGCTGCGATCATCCCGCAAACTGATGCCGGCGGTATCGACCAGCACCAGATCGAAGTCACTCAGCATCTCGAGGACCGCGCCGAGCTCGCTCGCTCGATCGACGCATTGCGTGCGAACGCCGAGTAAGCGCCCCAAGGACTGCAGCTGATCGTGCGCACCGATACGCGTTGCATCTGCAGAAACGAGCGCGATACGACTCTGGCCGTTCCTCAGTATCCAGTGTGCTGCCAGTTTGGCCAGCACGGTGGTCTTGCCGGCACCGGACGGACCGACCAGCATGATGCGGCCGCCACGATCGAGCCACGGCGCTTGCAACACAGGAATCTGCCGCGCCAACAAATCGAGTACGCACCGAACAGCACTACCGAAATCCAGTTCGGCTGGCAGCTGATCCACCAGCCCGGCGGCAAGATCGACTGTGATGCCGATTTCGGTCAGCTCGCGCAGCACTGCCAGCTGCACCGGCGCGTCGCGCCTCGCTTCGCTCTTCACCAACAGTGCCAGTTGCGACTCCAGCATCTGTCGCATGCGCCGCACCTCCAACGCCAGCTCTTCGTGGATCGTGCTGCCGGCAGAGGCTGATGGCGGCGGCGCGGTGGGCGTCGCTTTTACCGGCGGAGCGGCTTGCGCCAGGCGCGGGTCATCGATCGCCGCTACGACTTCCACTTCGCTGCCATTACGACGCGATGACAATATGATCGCGTCGGCGCCGAGCGCATCGCGCACTTGCGCGAGCGCAGTACGCATGTCAGCAGCCCGATAATGTCGAATCTTCATCTATCCACTCCAGCAACCTAACGACCAACCGCGGTGATCAGTCGGACCTTGCGTGTCTCCGGAATCTCATTCCAGGCAAGCACATATAGATTCGGCACGCTGACCCGCAAGAAGCGGGACAGCGTCGCGCGCAGATTGGGCGGCGTCAGTAACACCGCCGGCTGACCGCCACGTTCCTGACGCTGCGCAGCCTCCGCCAGACTCTGTTGCAAGCGCTCTGCCAACCCGGGCTCCAGACCCGGGGTCGCGGTCCCATTTCCTGCCAGCGAGTTCGACAACAGACGCTCGAGTTCCGGATCCAACGTGATGACTGGCAGTTCCTCGCCGAGACCTGCGATGTCCTGCACGATCTGACGACCCAGTGCCACGCGCACCTGGCCGATCAGAACTTGCGGATCCTGCGTACGGGGAGCCGCCTCGGCCAAGGCCTCGAGCACTGCCCGTGAATTGCGTATGGGGACGCGCTCGGCCAGCAGGCCCTGCATCACGCGCACGACGACAGCCAGCGGCAGCGCTTTCGGGACGAGTTCCTCGACCAGCTTCGGCGCTGACTTGGCGAGGGTCTTCAGCAACTGCTCGGCCTCGTCATGACCGAACAGCTCATGTGCGTGCGTCTGCATGAGATTCGAGAGATGCGTCGCGACCACGGTACTCGCGTCGACGACGGTGTAGCCCAGCGACTGTGCGTGCTCGCGCAGTCCGGCGTCGATCCACACAGCCTCCATGCCAAAGGCCGGATCCCGCGTAGTGATGCCTTGCAGGGTACCCAGCACCCGCCCCGGATTGATCGCCAGCTCACGCTCGGCGTAGACCACGCCCTCACCGATCGGTACGCCCGAGAGATTGATCCGGTAGGCGTTCGGTCCGAGCTCGAGATTGTCGCGGATATGCACGGATTGCACCAGGAAGCCCAGATCCTGCGACAGCTTGCGACGCACGCCGCGAATGCGAGCTAACAGATCACCCCCTTGACTGCGGTCGACCAGCGGTACCAACCGATAGCCCACCTCGAGTGCCAGCGGATCGACCGGCCTAACGTCATCCCAGGATAGTTCTTTGGACTCCGCTGGTGGCGCCACGATTTCGGGTTCGACCTCGGGCACTGCTTCGGTCGGCGGTGGCCGTCGCGCCAGCCACCATGCCGCGACACCACAGACGGTGGCCATGGTGATGAAAGCGACGTTCGGCATGCCTGGAATCACGCCCAGGATGCCCAACACGGCGGCAGCGATCGCCAAGGGTCGTGTCTGACCGAACAACTGCCGCGACAGCTCGCCACCCATGTCCTGATCGCGTGACAGGCGCGTGACGAGAATAGCCACGGCGACAGACAACAGCAGACCGGGAATCTGCGCGACCAGCCCGTCGCCTATCGTCAGCAGAGTGTAAGTGCGCATCGCGTCGCTGAACGGCAGCGAGTGCATCCCGGTGCCAATAGCCAGGCCGCCCACCAGATTGATCAGCAGCACCAGAATGCCGGCGATCGCATCACCCCGGACGAACTTGCTGGCGCCATCCATGGAGCCATAGAAATCGGCTTCTTGCACCACTTCGGATCGCCGGAGCTTGGCCTCGGCCTGATCGATGACGCCAGCATTAAGATCGGCATCGATCGACATTTGTTTGCCGGGCATGGCGTCCAGGGTAAAACGGGCGCTGACTTCCAAGACCCGACCGGCGCCTTTAGTGACAACTACGAAATTGATGATTGTTAGAATGGCAAATACGACGATACCCACTGCGAAGTTGCCGCCAATCACAAATTGCCCAAAGGCTTCAATAACTTTACCGGCAGCATCCGCCCCT
>Ga0116152_10001302_pt1 | contig 20654 bp, 18 predicted proteins | sample AD_UKC119_MetaG_FD_89894 | JGI IMG/M metagenome (GOLD analysis project Ga0116152, IMG submission 89894) | Active sludge microbial communities of municipal wastewater-treating anaerobic digesters from Hong Kong - AD_UKC119_MetaG | ecosystem: Engineered > Bioreactor > Anaerobic > Digestate...
AAGGAGCAATAGCAACAGAAAGAACTAAAGATGAATTAGTCAATATAAAAGAGAAAGTGGAAAATGCTTATAGCAGTGAAAATGAAACTTATGACTATGCAAGTGATAAAGTAACTTATGTTGTTAATCGTTCTACTGATGAATCAATTAATGCTTTTAATAAAGTAGGTAAAAAATCAGTTGATACGACTAAAAATAACATTATAAAAACTAAACAAAAGATACAAGATTTTAAAATAAAACAGGCTCAAAAAAAAGATATTAAAACAAAAGTTGAAAAAGCAGGTAAATCAATAAAGACTGGTTCTAAACAAGCAGTTAAAACTCAAAAAATTGTTATAAAGAATACAGAGAAAGTGGCAAAAGAAACTGTTAAGGCAAGTCAAAGAGCAAAGCAAATGGCAATTCAGACAGCGAAAACAACTGTTAAGACAACTAAAGTGGCAGTTAAAGCAACAATATCTGCAATTAAGGGTATTATAGCAGCAACAAAGGCATTGGTGTCTGCTATAATTGCAGGAGGCTGGGTAGCAGTAATAATAGTCATTGTTATTTGTTTAATTGGTTTATTATGTAGTTCAGTATTTGGAATATTTATGAGTGGAGAAAAGACAAGCACTAATGCAATTACTATGAATGAAGTTGTTGCAGAATGTAATAAAGAATTTTCAGAGAAATTACAATCTATACAAGATTCTAAACCACATGATGATTATGTTTTAGAAGGAAGTATGGCTAAATGGAAAGATGTTCTTTTAATATATACAGTTAAACAATCTAATGGATTAGATAGCCAAGATGTTATGACTATAAATGATAGTAAGAAGAATAATATTAAAACAATTTTTTGGGATATGAATACTTTAACATCAGAAGTAAAAACGGAAATGGTAACAGAACAAGGGGTAAATACTAATGAACTTCCTAAACAAGTTGAAAAGAAAGTATTGCATATAAAAATAACTTCTAAAAGTGTAGAAGAAATGAAATCTCAATATGGATTTAATATAAAACAAAATAACCAATTAGCAGAGTTATCAAGTGATAAATATGCAAGTTTGTGGAACGGAGTTATTTATGGTGGTACAGATTCAGGAGAATATGTTAACTGGAGACAAAGTGGAGCTAGTTGGTCAAATATTAAAATTGGTAATACTAATAGTACAATAGGAAATATTGGCTGTCTTGTAACATCTATTGCTATATTAATAGAAAAATCAGGAGCAAATACAACTATTAATCCGTTTAACCCAGGAACTTTTGTAGAGGCATTAAATAAGAATAATGGATTTGATAGTGGTGGTAATTTACAATATGCAGCAGTAAACAAAGCAGTACCAAATTTTAAATATGTTGGCAAAGTAGATTTAAAAAATAAATCTCGAAGTGAAAAATTGGCATTAATTAATCAATATTTCAATGGCGGCTATTATATTACTGCAGAGGTAAAAGGAGCAACACCTGGTAATCAACATTGGGTCGCTATAACTGGAATAAATGGAAATAATGTTATTATGGTTGATCCAGGTTCTGGACAAACAGATTTATGGAGTGCTTATGAGTTTAGTAAGACTTCGCAATTTAATTATTTTCAAGCAAATTAAAAAAAGGCTATTTCATAAAAGAAATAGCCATACATATAAAATAAAAAGATTAGTCATCTATTTTATTGATATTAAATAACTCCGAATCATAAAATTCCTTCAATTCTATTTTTAATGTTTTGCATATTTTATAAATTATATAAGAACTAGGATTATCAACTGTATTAGAAATCGTAGCTCTTAAAGTTGATGGAGCGATAGCAGATATTTCAGCAAGTTTATTTGGAGTATAGCCGTATTTATCGCATAATTCTAATATTCTTTGACTTGTTGCTTCCTTAAATAACATATAAACACCTCCATTGTTAAATAAATGATAGCAGATATCGGCTTAAAATATGCACCGATATCGGTTGACTTAAATTTTATATAGTGTTATAATTTGATAACTTGTTAAAATATATGTTAATAAGTTATAATTAAATATTGGAGGTTGTGAATATGAAAAGTTTTGAAGTGAGTAATAAGATTAATAATGCTATAAATTATGAAGCAAAAAGAATACTAAATGAATTAATGCAATTATATAAAAATAAAATAGAAGTTAATAAAAGCTTCAATATATTAGTTGAAGAAAGAGTAAATAAAAAATATAATTTGTATAAAAATACTATACTTTTTAAAGTGACAAAATTTATACCTTTAGATTTATATGTTTGTCCAAATGGAAAATGGGTTTTCGTATCTGAAGAAGAATTTAATTCTATGATTAATGAAGATAGAAATATAAGCAAAATAAAAAATAAAAAAATTCTAGAATTGTTGTCTAAAAAAATGTGTCAAAGAGTTTTACTATTGTATAGAGAAAATAAACTTTATAATGTTGATATATTCGATATATTAGAAGAAATAACATCAGAACAACCTATAAAACAATTTGATGATGAAGATTGCGAATATTTAATAAAAGTAACTATAGACAAGATAGAAAAAGACAGACTAAAAGTAATAGACATATTCCCAATAAAAATAGGAACTATTTAAAAATAGATCCTATTTTTTATACATATCAACTCTTTGAGGAAGTTTTTTAGCTTTAGCAGCGGTGCTTTCATCAAATAATTCTTGTGGTGTAATATTGAATGATTTTGCAATGTTATCAATATTTTTGCAAGTAAGATTTGCATCACCATTTTCGATTACACTTATATAAGCCATTTTGAAACCTGTAATATCTGCATATTTTTCTTGAGTTATACCTTTTTGATATCTATACCATTTTGTATTTAGTCCAATTAACTTCATTGATTCCATAATCATACCACCTTTATATATAGTTTATTAATTTAAAACTTATCAATATATAAATTATAAAGGTTATTTGATTTAATATTAATACCACTAAAACTTGTTAATATATACATTAATAAAAATTCTTTTCCGATAATTATTTTTTTTAAGCTAAACATTAGAAAAAATAATGATTATGTGTTATAATATTAAATATAATTTTCTTGTTAATACAATTTAAAAATATTTTAATCATTTAATAAAACTAAGAAAGAAAAGGACGTATTTTATGAAAGTAATAGATAATAAATTTAATAAATTAGGTGATGATTTAAAATCAACAATAAAATCAAATTCAAAAATACAAATTTGTGCTTCGATTTTTTCAATGTATGGATTTGATAGTTTAAAAAAAGAATTACAAAAAATAGAATCATTACATTTTATTTTTACTGATCCAACTTTTGTGAGTGCTGTTTCAAGTAAAAAAGAATCTAGAGAATTTGAAATTGATTTGCATAACAGAGAAAAGGCGATAAATGGGTCTGAATTTGAAGTTAAATTGAAAAATGAATTGAATGGAAAAGCAATAGCAAAAGAATGTGCAAATTGGATTGAAAAAAAAGTTAAATTTAAAAGTAATGTTAACTTTAATCCTATAAACAAATTTATGAATGTTGAAAATAGTTCAAACGGATTATTTAATAAAAATAATAGTTGTACGTATTTAAATGTTGAACAATTTAATACAGTGGGATTTGGTTATGAAAAAGGAAATTCACTATTTACTCCAGTAACGAAAGTTGATGATGACTATGAAATGACAAAATTTTATATGAAATCTTTTGAAGAATTATGGAATGATGAAACTAACTTTAAAGATATAACTAAAGATGTTATTAACTTTATATCCGATTTGTATAAGGAAAATTCTCCGGAATTTGTTTATTATGTTACTTTATATAATATATTTAATGAATTTCTAGAAGATATTTCTGAAGATGAATTAGCAAATGAAAAGACAGGATTTAAGAATTCAATAATATGGAATACATTATATGATTTTCAAAAAGATGCTGTTTTAGGTATAATTAATAAACTTGAAAGACATAATGGGTGTATTTTGGCAGACAGTGTTGGTTTAGGTAAAACTTTTACTGCATTAGCTGTTGTTAAATATTATCAAGAAAGAAATAAAAGTGTATTAGTATTATGTCCAAAAAAGTTGAGCGAAAACTGGAATACATATAAAACAAATTATAAAGATAATATTTTACAAGAAGATAGATTTAATTACGATGTTTTATTTCATACTGATTTATCTAGAAAAAAAGGTAAATCTAATGGGATTGATTTAAGTAGGGTTAATTGGGGCAATTATGATTTAGTTGTAATAGATGAATCTCATAATTTCAGAAACAATAGTGCTAGAAAAGACAGAGAAACAAGATATGATAGATTAATGAATGAAGTAATGAAAGCAGGAGTTAAAACAAAAGTATTAATGTTATCTGCAACACCTGTAAATAATAAATTTCTTGATTTGAAAAATCAATTGGCACTTGCTTATGAAGGAAACACTGATAAAATAGATGATAAAATCAGTAATACAAAATCAATAGATACAATTTTAAAAAATGCTCAAAGTGCTTTTAACGAATGGTCAAAACTAGAACCAGAAGATAGAACAAGTTCTGAATTATTAAAAAGATTAAATACTAATTTTGACTTTTTTAAATTATTAGATAGTGTAACAATTGCAAGAAGTAGAAAACATATTGAAAAATATTATAATATGGCTGAAATAGGAAAGTTTCCTGAAAGGTTAAAACCAATTAGCGTTACTTCCGAAATTACTGATTTAGATAATTTTATGACAATTAAAGAAATATCTGAAACACTAATGAGATTAAATATGAGTGTTTATGCACCATTTGATTATATTTTAGAAAACAAAATGAAATATTATGAGGATAAATATGACATTACAGTTAAGGAAGGACAGTCTAGTTTCAAACAAAGAGATCGTGAAAGAAGTTTGAAAATTCTTATGAGAATTAATTTCTTAAAAAGATTGGAAAGTTCTGTTGATTCATTTAGAATTACTCTTAATAATGTTAGAAATCAAGTAAATGTTATTCTAATGTCAATTGAAAACTTTGAAAATAATGGAGTATCAGAATCTTATGATGACATAGAAGTAACAAACTATGATACAGATGAGAATGTTGAAGATTTGATGGATGATGAATTTAGCATTGGTAAAAAAGTTAAAATAGATTTAAAAGACATGAATACAATTGGTTGGAAAGAAGATTTACTAGCAGATGTTTATATTTTGAATGACTTATGTAATGAAATGAATAAAATTACACCAGATCATGATTTAAAGTTACAAGAATTAATAAAGTTGATTGGGAAAAAGCAAGAAAATCCAATTAATTCAAATAATAAAAAAGTAATTATATTTAGCGCTTTTGCAGATACAGCACATTATTTATATAAGAATTTAGCACTTTTATTAAAACAAAAATATAACTTAGATACTGTAAAGATAACAGGTAGTGGAACGAATGAATGTAGTTTAAGTATAAGTAAAGAATTTAATAACTTACTTACATATTTTTCTCCAAAGTCTAAACATAGAGAATTAATTGATCCTAGTGCAACAGAAGAAATAGAAGTATTAATTGCTACTGACTGTATTAGTGAAGGACAAAATTTACAAGATTGTGACTATTTAGTTAATTATGATATTCATTGGAATCCTGTTAGAATTATTCAAAGATTTGGTCGTGTAGATAGAATTGGTTCAGATAACAAAGTGATTCAATTAGTTAACTTTTGGCCAAATATGAATTTGGACGATTATATTAACTTAAAAAATAGAGTAGAAAATAGAATGCTGATGTTGGATATTTCTGGTACAGGAGAAGATAATGTATTAACAAATAAATCTAGCGATATGGAATATAGAAAAGAACAACTGAAGAAACTCCAAGAAGAAGTTGTGGACTTAGAAGATATGAATACAGGTATTTCAATAACTGATTTAGGATTAAATGACTTTAGAATGGATTTAGTCGAGTATATAAAACACAATGGAGATTTAAGTAAAGTTCCAAATGGAATGCATTCTGTTGTATTAGAAGATAAAAATAAAGGAATAGAAAAAGGTGTTATCTATATATTGAAGAATATAGATAATGGAATAAATATTGATAATATGAATCAATTACATCCATTTTATATGGTTTATATTAAAGATGATGGAGAAATAATATCCAATCATTTAAATGTTAAAAATACATTGGATTTATTAAGATTGGTATCAAAAGATAATGAAGAACCTATCAAAAAGGCGTATGAATTATTTAATGACAAAACTGATGATGGAAAAGATATGAGTTCATACTCTTTACTTTTGAATGAAGTAATTAGTTCAATTATAAATATTAAAGCGGAAAATGACATTGATAGTTTATTTAGAAAAGGTGGAACTACAATGTTAGAAAATGATATAAACGGATTAGATGATTTTGAATTAATTTCATTTATGGTGGTGGTTTAGATGTTTGATTTGCCAAAAGATTGTATAGTAAATAAATTTATACCAAAGAAAACATTTTATGAAAAATTAAATGTAGCTACATTAGTAAAAGACGAATTTGTTGATATTGTTGATAAAATAACTTGGTTATATAAAATATCTGAAGATACATTTAAGAGTAATAAAACTGATAATGTAGAAGAAATTGAAATATTTCAAATAGATTTAAAAGCAAAAAAGATTCCTAAAAATGTAATTAAAATAATTAGTAAAGCAATACCATATAAGATACTTTTTGTGTTAAAATGGAATAGTGATATTTGTTATTCAATTAGTGCTGAAAATAATTATTATACTGAATGGAATGATAATACAGTTATAGAATTTAAAGGATTTGATTTGGAAACAATATACCAAAATATTGTTAGAATAATAATCAAAGAACAAGATAATGAAAAACATTTTGAAAAAGTTATTCAAGACAATACTAGAAAAAATGTATTAGAAAAACAAATTGAAGCTTTAAAAAATAAAGTACGAAGCGAAAAACAATTTAATAAAAAAGTAGAACTTAATCAGGAATTAAGAAAGTTAGAGAATGAAATGGAGGAGTTATTAAATGGATAAACTAGATATGGAGTCAAAAAGTTTAGACATAACACTTATAGATAAACTAGAACAAATATTGCCGAATATTGTAATAAATAAAGATAATAATAAACGAATTGATTTTGATTTATTAAAGCAGGAATTATCAAAAAATGTTTCTGATGATTATAAAGAAAAATATCAATTAACTTGGCCAGGTAAAATTGAAACTATTATAAATGTTAACACTCCCACAAAATCAACATTAAGACCAATAAAAGCAAAATCGATTGACTTTGAAAATACAAAAAACATTTATATTGAGGGAGATAATTTAGAAAGTCTAAAAATATTACAAGAATCTTATTTAAACAAAGTAAAAGTAATTTATATTGATCCTCCATATAATACAGGGAATGATTTTATTTACAATGATGATTATCGCAAAAATACAAAGGATGAATTAATTGAATCCGGACAAATTGATGAAGAAGGTAATAGATTAGTATCGAATAGACAATCTAATGGTAAATTTCATAGTGACTGGTTATCTATGATATATTCAAGAATTAAATTAGCCAGAAATCTCTTGACAGATGATGGGGTAATGTTTATAAGCATTGATGATAATGAACTTAAAAATTTGTTATGTGTTTGTGACGAGATATTTGGAGAAAGCAATTTTGTTGCTAACATAATATGGCAAATGCGTTATTCCGTTTCTAATGATGTACAATGGTTTTCAAGCAATACAGAAAATATTATTGTATATGCTAAAAACAAAAGTATTTGGTCACCAAATCAAGAACCTAGAAATGATAAAATGAATGCATCCTATAAAAATATAGACAATGATTCTAGAGGCAGGTGGTCTTCTGTTGCAGCACAAGCAAAAAGTGGTAGCCAAGCATTAAAATATGGTATTGAGACTCCCTCTGGTGAAATAGTTTATCCTCCAGAAGGTAGATATTGGGCGTATTCTAAAGAAACATATAATAACTTACTTAATGATAATAGAATTTATTTTGCAACACCAAATTCGAGACCAAGAGTAAAAAAATTTCTTTCAGAAGTAAAAGATGGTAAGACTCCTCAAACTCTATGGACATTTGACGAAGTTGGTCATACTCAAACGGCAAAGAAAGAATTAGATTTACTTATGAATTGTTCAACTTTTGATACTCCAAAACCTGTAAGTTTAATAACAAAAATACTTGATTTAACTATAAAAAGTGATAATGATTTAGTAATGGATTTTTTCTCTGGTTCAGCAACAACAGCACAAGCTGTTATGGAATACAATGCGAAACATAAAAAGAAAATAAAATATATAATGATACAATTGGCAGAAAAATGTGATGTTGAATCTAATGCATATAAAAACGGATATGAAACAATATGTGATATAGGCGAATCAAGGATTAACAAATCTGGAAAGAAAATAAAAGAAGATACTAATGCTGATATTGATTATGGATTTAGAGTATATAAGATTGATTCCTCAAATATGAAAGATGTTTTCTACAAACCTAATGATATAAATCAAGACCAATTAAGATTGTTTGAATCAAATATAAAAGAAGATAGAACTAATGACGATTTATTAACACAAGTGATTTTAGATTTAGGATTACCATTGGATTTGAGCATAAAAGAAAGAACAATTAATAATAATAAAGTGTATTATGTAGATGATAGTTCATTAGTTGCTTGTTTTGATAATCATATAGATTTAGATATAGTTGACGAGATAGCAAAATGTGATCCATTTAAAGTTGTATTTAAAGATGAATCATTTAAATTAGATAATGATAAAATAAATTTAATGGAGAAATTCAAAAAACTTTCTCCAGATACCGAAATTAGTATTTTATAAGGAGAATGTTATGAAAATAGATATGAAAGAATGTAATAATATAGATAATAACATTAGCATAATCGAAAAAAATTTTCCTGAGGCAATAAAACATACAGCCGAAGGAAAATCAGTAGATTTTAATGTTTTAAAACAAGAATTTAATAATGTAATAGATGATGAAACAAAAGAAAGATATCAACTAACTTGGCCTGGTAAAAAACAAGCAATAATTGATTCTAATATAGCAATTACTTCTACATTAAGACCTCAGTTTAACAAATCTATTAATTATAGTACAACTAAAAATGTTTATATTGAAGGTGATAATTTAGAAACTTTGAAAATATTACAAGAATCATATTTAAAGAAAATTGATGTAATATATATAGATCCTCCTTATAATACAGGAACGGATATGATTTATAATAATGATTTTTCAAGTGAGGAAATTGAATATTTAGAACAATCTGGACAATACGACCGTGAATATAAAATGCAATCTAATACTCAATCTAATGGAAGATTTCATAGTGACTGGCTTTCAATGATGTATTCGCGAATAAAATCATCAAGAAATCTCTTGAAAGATGATGGCATATTTGTAATTGCAATAGATCATAATGAATTGTTTGATACTGGATTGATGTGTGATGAAATATTTGGTGAGCAAAATAGATTAGGAATTATTGCTGTAGTGCATAAACCCGAGGGAAGAAATCAGGCCAAGTTTTTTGGACCAAGTCATGAATATATGATTGTGTATGCAAAAGATAATGAACAAGCAAAACTACAAAAAGTTGTTTTAGATGAGAAATTGGCATTAGAATTTAGTGAAAGCGATGAAAAAGGAAATTATAAATTAAAGAACTTTATTAGGTTATCTGATGGACATTATAGTTCGAGAGAAGAAAAACCAGCTTTTTGGTATCCTATTTATGTGGATATTTCAACAAACAAAATGAGTTTAAAAGAATTCGACAATTCTATTGCAGTATTTCCAATAACATCGAGTGGACAAGAAAGAACATGGAAGACAACTCCAGAAACAATGATAGAAAGATATCGTAATGGTGATATTCTTGCTAAGAAAGAACTTGATAAAATTGTTATATATGAAAAATTAAGAGAAGACCAAGTTATAAAAACTCATTGGATTGACAAAAAATATCATGGATTTCACTTTGGAACTAAAATTTTGGATCAATTATTAGGCATTAAAACATTTGATTTTCCAAAATCTGTTTATTTAATGCATGATATTTTAAAATTGACTGCAAATAAGAATGCAAAAATATTAGATTATTTTAGTGGAAGTGCTACAACAGCACATGCTGTAATGATGTTAAATGCAGAAGATAAAGGAAATAGAAATTTTATTACTGTTCAATTACCGGAAAAATGTGATGAAGCAAGCGAAGCATATAAAAATGGATATAAAACTATTTGTGATATTGGAGAAGAAAGAATTCGAAGAGCTGCAAAGAAAATTAAAGAAGATACTAATGCTGATATTGACTATGGATTCAGAGTATATAAAGTGGATTCTTCTAATATGAAAGATATTTTTTATAAACCTAATGATATTAATCAAGACCAATTAAGATTGTTTGAATCAAATATAAAAGAAGATAGAACTAATGATGACTTATTAACACAAGTGATTTTAGATTTAGGATTATCATTAGATTTAAATATTGAAGAAAAACAAATTAATAATAACGATGTATATTATGTTGATGGTAATTCATTAATTGCTTGTTTTGATAACAATATAGACATAAATGTAGTTGATGAAATTGCAAAATGTAATCCGCTTAAAGTCGTATTTAAAGATGAATCATTTAAATTAGATAATGATAAAATAAATTTAATGGAGAAATTCAAAAAACTTTCTCCAGATACTGAAATTAGTATTTTATAAGAGAGGTGATTGATGATGAAATTAAAGTTTAAACAACAGCAATACCAAGATGACGCAGTAATGTCAGTTGTTAATTGTTTTTTAGGACAAGAAAAAGGAAGTAGAAAAGACTTACTTGCTAGATATACTAAAATAACTGATAAAGGCTCATTATTTGAAAAAAAAGAAGATATAGAAGTTATATCTTTTGGTAATCATCCAATCACACTTACTGAAAGTGAAAGAAGAACAAATATAAGAAATGTTCAAAGATTGAATGATATTAACTATACAGATAATGCTAGTTTAAATGATTTTACAATAGAAATGGAAACTGGTACTGGTAAAACTTTTACATATATTAAAACAATGTATGAATTAAATAATAATTATGGATGGAGCAAGTTTATTGTAATGGTTCCATCAATAGCAATTCGTGAAGGTGTTCAAAAATCATTTGAGATAACACAAGACTATTTTCAGGAAGTATATCATAAAAAGATTAGATTCTTTGTTTATAATTCTTCAAATAGTTCTAATATTGCAAATATAAACACATTTGCTTCTGATGATTCTATTCAAGTTATGATAATTAATTATCAAGCATTTAATGCAAAAAATAGTGCCAATAGAAGAATTTATGAAGAACTTGATGAATTACAGTCAAGAAGACCGATTGATGTTATTAAAAGTGTTAAACCGGTTTTAATAGTTGATGAGCCACAAAAGTTTGGAGATAAAACTGAAAGCTTATTTGAAGAATTTAAACCTTTAATTACTATTAGATATTCTGCTACACATAAAAAAGGAAAAGAATATAATAAAGTTTATAGATTAGATGCAATAGATGCATACAATCAAAAACTTGTTAAAAAAATAAATGTTAAAGGTATTGAAATTTTAAATAATAAATCAGAAAACACTTATTTATTTTTAGATAGTGTAGATATAAGTAAAAAACATGATCCAGAAGCAAGATTAGAAATAGAAGTAAAATCATCATCAGGTGTTTCAAGAAGATTAATTAAAGTTAAAGCAGGAGATGATTTATTCTCTAAATCTGGTGGATTAACACCATATAAAGGATATGTTATAAGTGAAATTGATGGTAGATACGACCAATATGATAAAGTATTTTTTACTAACGGAAAAGAAATATCTGTAGGACAAGCAGTTGGCGATGTTGATGAATCACATATAATAAGAATTCAAATAAGAGAAACTATTAGAACTCACTTAGAAAAAGAAAAAGAATTATTTCATCAAGGAATTAAAGTTTTATCTTTATTCTTTATAGATGAAGTTGCTAAATATAAATATTATGAGGGTGGTTCTGCTTTAAAAGGTGATTATGCAAAAATTTTTGAAGAGGAATATAACAATGCAATCAATGATTATAGAACATTATTAGATGAAGATTATATGAAATATTTAGATTCATTTAACACAGGAAAAATTCACGCTGGATATTTTTCAATAGATAAAAAGGGACATGAAGTTGATCCTTCAATAAATGATAAAAAAGAATATTTAAGTTTTGATGAAGGTGCTTATGACTTAATAATGAAAGATAAAGAAAGATTATTAAGTTTAACTGAACCAGTAAGATTTATATTTTCACATTCAGCTCTACGTGAAGGTTGGGATAACCCAAATATATTCCAAATATGTACTTTAAAACATAGTAATTCAGAGATAAGTAAAAGACAAGAAATAGGAAGAGGTCTTCGTATTTGCGTTAATAATGACGGAGACAGAATGGATTATAAAACATTAGAAAATAATTTTCATAATATAAATACTTTAACTGTTGTAGCTAGTGAATCTTATGATAGTTTTGCGAAAGCATTACAATCAGAAATGGCAGAAAATCTATCGTCTAGACCAAAGAATTTTGTTCAAGAGAACTTTATTGATAAAGTATTAATAAATGAAAATGGTGATAAATATGTATTTGACAATTCTGCATACAATAAATTATTAGTCTTTAATGCTCAAAAAGGATATATAGACATAAATGATAATTCTAAAATAACCGATAAATTTGTTGAAGATATGGAAAATGATAAATTAGAAGTTATGCCAGAGCTTGAAAATTATAAGGAAGAATTTGCTAATCTAATGAAAAGATTATATTCATCTAATAATACAAAACTTGTATCTGACGAAAGAAGAGAAAATATAAAATCATTAACTCCAAATGCAAACTTTATGAAAAAAGAATTTCAAGACTTATGGAATAAAATTAATATTAAAACAATTTACGAAGTATCTTTTGATACAGATGAGTTGATTCAAAAAGCAGTTACTGCTATAGATTTAAAACTGAATATAAATAAAATGAAAGTAAGAATTACTGAAGGTTCTCAAAAAGAAAATATTTCAGCAGTATCTATTAATAGTAAAGAGTCTATGAAAGAATCTTCTGATAAAGTTGAAGTGGTTAATGATTTTTCACCCTCACAAATAAAATATGATTTAATTGGAGAGTTAACAAGAGATACAGGATTAACTAGAAAAACTATTATAATTATACTTGAAAAAATTAATCCTCAAAAATTCGAAATTTTTAAATATAATCCAGAAGAGTTTTTAAGAAAAACTTCAAAACTTATTAATGATGAAAAAGCAACTACTGTTATTGAAGGTATTACATATCATAAAACAGAGCAAAAATTTAGTAATGATATTTTTACTCTTAATAATGTAAGAGGAGAATTAGGCGAAAATGCAATAGATGTTAAGAAACATATTTATGATTTCCTTGTTACTGACTCGAAAAATGAAGTTAATTTTGCAAAAAAATTAGAAACAGGAGAAGTAACAGTTTATGCAAAACTACCAAATGGATTTAAAATACCAACACCTGTTGGTAATTATAATCCAGATTGGGCAATAGTATTTGATAATGAAAACTTTAAATATGTGTATTTTATAGCAGAAACAAAAGGAAGTATGGACTCAATGGAATTAAGAGATATAGAAAAAGCAAAAATTGAGTGTGCTAGAAAACATTTTAGTTGTTTATGTAATGATGTTGTAAAATATGATGTAGTAGATAGTTATGAATCATTGATAAATATGTTGGCACAATAAATATTTTATTGTGCTTTTTATATTTAAAGATAAATTTGAAGGAGATAATAATGAAATTAAAAAAAATAAAAATAAATAATTTTAGATTATTAAAAGAATTTAATATAGATTTGGAAGATAATCTTTCGTTAGTGATAGGTAAAAATAATTGTGGAAAAACTTCACTCATAACTTGTATACAAAAATTTATATCTAATAAAAATGAATTTGTATATGATGATTTTAATTTAGAGTTTAAGAATGAATTATATTCGATTAATACAAATTTTAAACAAGAAGAAAAATATGAAAATGTAGGAATCAAAATGAAATTGTTCATTGAATATTCAAGAGATGATAATTTATCTAACATTAGTAGTCTAATAATGGATTTAAACCCTGATAACAATAAAATAATACTAAATTTTGAATATTCAACTTCATTTGAAAGTATTAAAAAAATGCATAATCAATATAATGATTATTTAAAATTAAATGAATTACAGAACTCAAACGAAATTTTTAATAAATATATGAATGATAATTATAGAAAATATTTTGTAATTAGTAAAAAATCAATAGCATATGATTATGATAAAAATTTAATTAATGAAGAAGAATATATTGATATTGTTAATAGAAAAATTAATATTGAAAAGATAATCAATTTTCAATTTATTAGTGCAAGAAGAGATATTACTAATGAAGCTTCAGATTCAACATTGTCAATTCTCGCATCTAAATATTACAATAAAATTAAAGATAACGAAGAATCAGAAGAATTTTTAGAACCTTTCAAAAATGTATTAACTGAAACAGATCAGAGTTTAACAAAAATATATGAAAATATATTTAAAGAAGTTACTGATAACATAAAAATTTTTGGTGGAGTAAAGGAAGGGGAAACGGTATTAAATGTATTATCCAAACTTGATGAAAAAGAAATTTTAAAAGGAAATACAATTGTTAAATATTCATATAATGGTGAATATTCATTACCAGAGAATTTTAATGGATTAGGATATTTAAATCTGATTAGTATTTTATTTGAAATAGAAATAAAATTAAAGGAATTTAACAAAGCTAATAAAAAAGAAGAAAAACCAAGTGATATTAACATTTTATTCATTGAAGAACCTGAAGCCCATACACATCCACAAATGCAATACATTTTTATAAAAAATATAAAGAACATTTTAAATAAAAGTAGTAATGCTAAAACAAATGGATTTAATCTACAAACTATTATAACAACGCATTCATCACATATTGTTTCTGAGAGTGAATTTAATGATATTAAATATTTAATGAAAAAAAGTAAATGCGAAGTTATTTCTAAAAATTTAAAAGATTTGGAAAAAGAATACTTAAAAGAGGAGGAAACTCCACAAAGAGGAAAGAATGAAATTACTAATAATCAAAGCTATAATTTTTTAAAACAATATCTTACTTTAAATAGAGCTGAACTATTTTTTGCGGATAAAGCAATTTTTATTGAGGGAGATACGGAAAGAATATTAATGCCTGCTATGATGAAAAAAATAGATTTGGAATATAAGAATAGTGAAAATGAAACAGCTCTATGTTCGCAAAATATTTCATTAATAGAGGTTGGTAATTATTCGAAAGTATTTGAAAAATTTTTAAATTTTATTGGTATAAAATCTTTAATAATAACTGATTTAGATTCTGCACATCGTATTCCTGATACTGACGAAAATGGAATTCAAAAGAAAAATAAAGATGGAACATTGAAAGAAAAAACAAAAAAATGTAAAGTATCAGATGGAACGTTTTCTTCAAATGCCTCATTAAACTATTTTTTCAATGATATAAAAAGTATTGATGACCTTATTAACCTTGATTTAAACAGAAAAACTTTTCATAATGAAAATAATAAGTGGGAAGCAGATGAAAAAGGGAATTTATTAATTGTTTTTCAAACTAAAGAAATAAATGATTTAAACAAGGAATATAATGCATCAAGTTTTGAAGATTCATTTTTTCACATTAATAGTAAATTTATTATTGAAAATGTAGACAAATTTAATAGTTTAAAAAACAAAAATAAGCTTGCATCTTTAATAGAAACTCCATATGATTTTGGAAAAGAATGTATTGATAAAAAAACTTCTTTTGCTATAGAAATATTATTGAATAGTGATGAAAGGTATTCTAATTGGAAGATTCCTTCTTACATTGAGGAGGGATTAAAATGGTTGAAGAATTAGATGAAATACTTGAACATATAAAAAAAAATAATAATTTTTTATTAAGCGGAGGTGCTGGATCAGGTAAAACCTATTCTTTAGTTAAAGTAATACAAACCATTCTGGATAATAATTCAAAGGCTAAAATTGCTTGTATTACGTATACTAATGCAGCCGTAAAAGAAATAGAAAGTAGAATTTCAAATAATAATTTAAAAGTATCTACAATACATGATTTTCTGTGGGATAATATAAAAACTTATCAGAAAGAGTTAAAAGAAACATTATATGAATTAATTACGGAAGAAGAATTCACTATTAAAACAACTTCAACTATTACATATGAAAAATTGTGTCAGTTAAAAGAAGGAATACAATACAAGGAATATTTAAAAATTAATGAAGGCATAATATCTCACGATGAATTATAGATACTAGCAAATAGACTGTATAAAAAGTACGCATTATTAAGTGATATTACTAAAGATTGTTATGATTTTATTTTTGTTGATGAATATCAAGATACTAGTCCATTAGTAATAGAAATATTTTTAAATTATTTTAATGAAAGTAATAAAAAAAATATTATAGGCTTTTTTGGTGATTCTATGCAATCAATTTATGATAATGGAATTGGAGATTTACAAAAATATATTAATGATGGCAAAATTAAAGAAGTGATAAAAAAGCAAAACAGGAGAAATCCTCAAAAAATTATTAATTTAGCTAACAAGCTAAGGAGTGATAATGTTGTTCAAGAACCTTCAAATGATAGTAATGCTCCTAATATGCTAAATGGTAAAATAATAGAAGGTGATATAAAATTTATTTATTCAAATAATATATTAGATTTCAATGAATTAAAAGGTATAAGTATATTTGATAATTGGAGCAACACAGAAACATCTAAAGAACTAAATTTAACACACAGATTAATTGCACATAAAGCAGGATTTGAGGATTTGTATGATATATATGATAAAGATCCTATTATAGAATTAAAAAATTCAATAATATCTTATTTAAATAAAAATAGAAAAGAAATTAATGATTCTGATATTTTTGAAACAATTGTAAATGATATTATAAAAGAGGATAGTAATATAAATAATAAATATCAAAAAATAATTAATAATTGTGATAATAAATTACTTTTTGAAGAACTTAAAGATGAATTATTTACAGATGTAAAAAAAATCTATTTTACAAAGGATTCCTTAATTGATGATAAAAAGAATACAGTAGAGGAAGAAAATAAGAAAGGAAGTAAAAGAGATGATTTAATAAAACATCTATTTAAAATTCAAGAAATTATTGATTTATATAATAATAAAAATTATAATGAATTTATAAACAAAGTTAATTTTAATATTACAAAAATAGAAGACAAGATAATGTTGAAAGAAAAAATAAATCAAGTTCTGTTAAGTTTTGAACAAAATAATATTGGATTTATAATAGACTTAATGGATAAATTAAACCTATGTTATAAAGACGATAAATTAGTTCATTTTATTAAAAATAATAAATATTTGTATAATAGAGTTAAAAATATAGAATATCAACAATTTCAGAATTTGTATAATTATTTGGAAGGTTGCTCACCTCTATCAACTCAGCATAAAGTTAAAGGTACGGAATATGATAATGTATTAGTTATACTGGATAATGGAAAATGGAATCAATATAATTTTGAATATTTATTTACTAAGCCAAAAGATAAAGAATCAATAGTAAAAAGAACTGAAAAGATATTTTATGTTTGTTGTACAAGAGCAAAGAAAAGATTAGTTGTTTATTATTGTAACCCATCTGAGTTAGTTATAAATAAAGCAAAAGAAATATTTGAAGAAGAAAATGTGATAAATATAGATACATATTTATAAACATTTACTTATTAAAAGCGCATCATTTGATGTGCTTTTAATAAGTAAACCATAAATATGTTGCTTAAAAATATTAAAAAATAGCATAAAATCATTCATTTTAGCAAATTTCGACAAAATATTTAATAATTGTGTGGTATTATATACAACAAACAATTTTATTATTGTTTTAAAGTAAAAGCAATGCCACAAGGCTGTGATATTGTGAGAAAAAGGGGTATATAATTAAATAAAAGAATATTAATAGAGAAGATTAGGTAGTACATTTTCTATTTACAGAAGGTATTACTGTCTAATTTTTTAATTAGAGTTGACTAAAGATAAGTTGTACAAAAGGAAAAGACACTTATCAACTCTTGTATATAAAGGCAATGCTCTGAGAGGAAGTACTGCCTTTATGAGAGAAAAATGGATAAATATATTAAAAAAAATATATAGATTAAATAAAAGTAAAAAATGCAATGTATGTGGTATATCTATGTACTGTGATGGCAATTTTGACGCCGATTATAAGATTCAATTACCGAATTTTGTAGTCGGCTTTTTTTGTTTATCTAAAAATACTTTAATTATCAAGTGCAGATCTCCACCCACCAATCAATTTGAAAATAACAAGTTGATTGGAGGAAAATGATATGGGAGAACACCCAAAAAGAAGAAAACATAAGGATAATCCTTATACTTTAAAATATGTAAATAATAATGAATATAGTATTTCATTTAAGGATGGAACAGGTAAATTAAGAATGGTAATTGTTAATGAAGAAATTTATAATTCTATGAATGGATTTGAACTTGATGATAAATCAGAACTTAATGAATATTCAAGACACATAGAACATTCTGAAATATATGAGGAAACTTTATATAACAGAGTAATGGACAAACCTATGGAATTAGAGGATTACATTATAAAAAAAGCAACATTTGAAGATTTAAAGTCTGCTATTGAAAAATTATCTGAAATAAAAAAAAGAAGAATTAAAAAGTATTATTTTGATGATAAAAATATATATCAAATTGCAGATGAAGAAAATACTACACATCAAGCTATTAGTAAAAGTTTAAATGAATCCCTGAAAAAATTAAAAGAAATTTTAAAAAAATAATAAATTAGGGTTGCTAAATTGAGTTTAAGTGAGGAAACAAGTGAGAGGGTATAAAAACTCTTTCAGCTTGTTTCTTTTTTATGAGGAGAGGGACAAGCCATTGTTCTTTGAAAACTTAATATACATTCGTCAAATACATTCCTATTATAGTTCGAAAAGGACTAGCACGTTAGTAAGTACGCTTGCGAACAATACTTGACTATAAATATTGAGTTGCTCTTAATATTGCAATAACAAATAATAGGTACAATGATACTTCCGTACAGCCACAGAAACACACAATGGGTACGGCTCTGTGAGAACCACAGTTGAGGTGAGATTCCTATGGAACTGATTAGCAATCAGTCGTTTGATGATTTCCCAAAGACTGTGGGGTTCAAGGAAAAATAACAGTTAAATATAAAAATAAAATTAAGAAAAGCAGATTATTATGAGTAATCTGTTTTTTATACATATAAGGAGGAATTTTAAATGAAAAGAAAAAATTATAAAATAACTGTTAAAGTAAATTATACTCTTACAATGGATCATTCTCAAACAAGCATGCAAAATGCAAAAGCGGATGTAAAAAAAGTTGTTGAAAATTATTTGAAAGATGGCAAGGATTTAAGAACTTTTTTTGATAATCAAAAACCACAGACTATATATAAGGCAGAGATAATAAATAATGGAAAAGATTAGAAAAGGAAATATTTATTATGCAGATTTAAGTCCTACATTTGGTAGTGAACAAAATGGAGAACGTCCTGTGGTAATTCTCCAAAATGAATTTGGTAATGAATATAGTCCAACAATAATAGTAGCACCATTAACAAGTGTAATAAAGAAAACAAAATTACCTACACATATATTTATTAAAAAGAATAATTATTTGAAATATGATTCTCTGATTTTATTGGAGCAAATAAGAGCGATAGATAAAACAAGATTAATTTCATATGTTGGAAGACTATCTGAAAAGGAAATAAGTCATATCAATTCAGCAATAGTTGATACTTTTGATTTTGACTTAATTGATTACTTAAAATCTTTTGGAATTGGAGGTAACTATGAAAAAAAGAAAAACTTATATAGTGACTATTATAGCAAATAACTATAAACAAGATATAGAAGTAAGTGCAACAAGTAAGGATGAAGCTGAGAATATGGTTGATAATGTATTACTTGGATGTGAATACTTTGTATTTAATGATAAAAGTGAATACAAATTAAAAATTCGTAAAATGAAATGGAGTGATAAAATTGGAAAAAAATGATTTAAAAAGACTAAAAGATAAATTAGATAAATGTAGGAATATTGAATTAAGCAATGTAAACCTTGATGATGTAGATGAAATAACAGATATAAAAATACGTAAAAGAAAATCAAGTAATGATAGAATACTTGATTTTTTAAATGAAGTAAAAAACCCTTATGTATTTAAAGTAAAAGGAAAGTTAGTTAAAATTATATTTTCTGATACCAATAAAACTGCAGATGATTGTTTAACAGATGTTTTAAAAAATTTATATAGATAAGTTAAGACTGCAATTTTTAAATTTCCACCTTCGTAATTTATTACGAAACAAACTAAAATTTAGTTGTTATTGGAAAGGAGAAAATTATGGCTGGTAGAGGTAATAAAAAAGTTAGTAAAAATAATA
>Ga0116152_10001303_pt1 | contig 20651 bp, 18 predicted proteins | sample AD_UKC119_MetaG_FD_89894 | JGI IMG/M metagenome (GOLD analysis project Ga0116152, IMG submission 89894) | Active sludge microbial communities of municipal wastewater-treating anaerobic digesters from Hong Kong - AD_UKC119_MetaG | ecosystem: Engineered > Bioreactor > Anaerobic > Digestate...
CCTTTTCTCGGTGATGGAAGGCTTCGGCGGGGGGATGGGTGCCCATCAGGCTACCTGCGGCGCTGTAAGCGGGGCGGTGGCCATCGTAGGGCTGCTGACCAGCAAAGGCAGCGTCGAGGCGGCGACGAAAAGTCTTTCCTACAGCCGGTCGGCGGCAATCCTGACAGAGTTCCTGGACAAGAACGGAAGTCTGGTATGCAAGGATCTGCTTGGCGATGAAACCGGCCATGTGTTGCAAACATGTGACGGATGTGTTGAGGATGCTGTACGCATGGTGCATAATTTGTTGCAAAAAGCGACAAAAGAAAACAACTAAGTGCATAACCACAACATACATGGTTGTTATGTGCAGGTTTTGTTGCATAACCACTTGTATAACTATGCAATTTTGGCTATCGTACGCCTATGCAGACAGAGCGAAAACAAGTTGCCCTCCTCCTGGGAAGCGAGAACGACCTGAGCTTGGTACAGCCGGCCATCAAGGTACTTGCAGAACTGGAAATCCCCTATGCTGTACGGATCCTTTCAGCGCACCGACTCGGTGAAGAGGCTTGCCGATTCGCTTCTGAGGCACGAAGCGAGGGTTTCGGGGTTCTGATAGCCGCTGCAGGGAAAGCCGCCCATCTTGCGGGCACGCTTGCAAGCAGAACCCTGCTGCCGGTCATCGGGCTACCGCTTTCCGCCTCTCTAGGCGGATTGGATGCCTTGCTTTCGACTGTTCAAATGCCAAGCGGGTATCCGGTGGCCACGGTTGCCATCGACGGGGCGGCCAATGCAGCCTTGCTTGCCGCCCAAATCCTGGCCTTGTCCGACCCAAAGCTGCTCCTGCGGCTCGAGGCGGCAAGACAGGCAGGCCAGGAAGCAGTGCGCGAAGCCGATAGGAGAATTGCGAAGAGCTTTATGTAGATAAGGCTCTTTTTTATTGCAACAGGGGGAAGCGATGCAAAAGCTGTCCATGCTCTATGAAGGAAAGGCGAAACGGGTGTATGAAACCGACCAGAAGGGTATCTATATTGTTTCATACAAGGATGATGCAACTGCGTTCAACGGCAAGAAGAAAGGCTCGATTCTCGGAAAGGGAGCGATCAACAACCAGATTACCAATCACCTGATGCAGCTGCTTGCAAAGCAAGGCATTCCCACCCACTTCGTCGCCCAGCTCTCGGAAACAGAAACCGCAGTCAAAGCTGTACGAATCATTCCTTTGGAAGTAATCGTGCGCTCGATTGCTGCAGGGTCGCTGTCACAGCGGTTGGGTCTTGCTGAAGGTACCAAACTGGCAAGCACCGTCTTGGAATTCTGCTACAAGCGTGACGACCTTGGGGACCCCTTGGTCAACTCGAGCCACATCAAGGCGCTCGGTCTTGCCACCGAAGAAGAGCTTGCGCTCATCAAGCGCTACAGCCTTGCGGTCAACGACATCCTCAGCGCCTACCTTGCGAAGGTCGGCATCGCATTGATCGACTTCAAGCTGGAGTTTGGCATAACTGACGATGGACAGCTGGTGCTTGCCGATGAGATCAGCCCCGATACCTGCCGGTTCTGGGATATCAAGACCGGCAAAAAGCTGGACAAGGACCGGTTCCGCAGGGATTTGGGGGATGTGGAAGAGGCATATCATGAAGTGATGCAACGCCTTTTGGGGAGACAGTGATCGTGGGTGCCCTGAAGGAAGCCTGCGGCCTGTTCGGCATCAGCTCGGCGCACAAGGAACCTATCGGCCTTGCCTGTCACTACGGCCTGTATGCCTTGCAGCATCGAGGCCAGGAGGGGTGCGGCATTGCGCTGAACACCAACGGGCAGCTGTCGGTGTACAAGGACATGGGCTTGGTGCATGAAGTGTTTCCCAGTGCCCTGGCCTTTGACGAGGAGCATACCCGGATGGCCATCGTGCATACCCGATACGGTACAAGCGGGGAGCGGTCTCGTGAGAATGTGCAGCCGCTTTTGATTCGGCACCATATCGGCAGCATGGCGATCGCCCACAACGGGAACCTGACCAACGACGAGTCGCTGCGTTCGCAATTCGAAGGGGAAGGTTGCTTGTTTCACACCACCAGCGATACCGAAGTCATCGCCTACCTGATTTACAAGCATCGCCTGACGACTGCCACCATCGGTGAGGCGATCGAGAAAGCGATGGCGGAATTGGAAGGGGCTTATTCCTTGTTGATCATGACATCCTCCCAACTCATCGCCGTGCGCGACCCTCACGGTTTTCGACCGCTGTGTCTGGGAAAGTTGGATGACGGGTATGTGTTTGCCAGTGAGAGCTGCGCACTCGATGCGGTGGGGGCGGTCTTTGTACGAGACCTGAAGCCCGGCGAAATTTGCATCGTTGATGCCAAGGACCAGAACATGACCAGCTCGCTTGTGCATGCAAACAAGGTTGCAAGCAGCCTGTGTGTTTTTGAGTTGATCTACTTCGCCCGTCCCGACAGTGTAATCGATACCATCAGCGTCCATCAGGCGCGCATCAGAAGCGGTTGTTTCCTGGCTTTGGAACACCCCTGCCAGGCGGACGTGGTCATCGGTGTACCCGACAGCGGCATCGATGCGGCCATCGGCTATTCGCGTCAGTCGGGCATTCCCTACGGCATCGGCTTCATCAAGAACAAGTACATCGGGCGCACGTTCATCCAACCGAAGGCCGGCGATCGTGAGAGCGGGGTCCGCATCAAGCTCAATCCCGTTGCTTCCACGGTCAGGGGCAAGCGGGTGGTGCTCATCGACGACTCCATCGTCAGGGGAACCACCAGCAAGCGCATCGTCCGGCTGCTTCGGGAGGCGGGAGCGGTGGAGGTTCACCTCCGCTCCTCGGCTCCCCCGTTTCTGCATCCCTGCTATTACGGAACGGATATTGATTCGCGCAAGGACCTACTTGCCTGCAAGTATGATTTGCAGCAGATGAAGTCGATCCTCGATGTCGATTCCTTGGGCTTCCTGCTCCCCGAGCAGGTCGTCAAACTCAGCGACCATCCCGGCATCGGGTTTTGCAGTGCATGCTTCACCGGCGTGTATCCAAGTGCGGTGCCCAAAGGAGCAACGTATGCACAGTGACAGTTACAGCACCCGGTATGAAGAAGCCGGAGTGGATATCAGGCGGGGCTATCAGGCGGTCGAGTTGATGAAAAAGCATGTCGCTTCCACGTATACGAGCGGGGTGGTTTCGGATTTGGGAGGGTTTGGAGGTCTGTTTGAGCTGGATGTGAAGGATACTCCCAATCCGGTGTTGGTCTGTGGTACCGACGGGGTGGGGACCAAGCTCAAGATTGCTTTCGCCCTCGACCGCCACGATACCATCGGCATCGACTGCGTGGCGATGTGCGTCAACGATGTCATCTGCTGCGGGGCCAAACCGCAGGTTTTCCTGGATTATATCGCCTTGGGGCATCTGGATCCTGCAAAGGTTGAGCAGATCGTCAAGGGAGTGGCTGAAGGCTGCAGGCAGGCAGGCTGCGCCCTCATCGGGGGGGAGACCGCCGAGATGCCGGGCATGTACCAGGGTGGGGAGTACGACCTGGCGGGTTTTTGCACCGCATTGGTGGACAAGAGCAAAATCTTCGACAATGCAAGCATTACAGAGGGTGATGTCCTCATCGCCCTTCCCTCAAGCGGGGTGCATTCCAACGGATTTTCCTTGGTCCGTCATATCTTCGGTTTGGACGGCAATTCTGAAATTCTTCAGGATGTCTACCCTGAGTTGGGAACCACCCTGGGCGAGGCATTGCTCAAGAGCACGCGCATCTATGTCGATGAGGTGCTTGGTCTTGCACGACAGATCCGCATCAAGGGGGCCTCGCACATCACCGGAGGCGGCTTTTATGAGAACATCCCCCGCTCGCTTCCTTCCGGCCTGGGCGCCAGGATACGAAGAAGCGACGTGCGGGTGCTTCCGATATTCACCCTTTTGCAACGTGCGGGATCGGTCAGCGAGCACGATATGTTCAATACCTTCAACATGGGTGTGGGGATGGTTCTCTTTGTCGGCAAGGAGGATGTTCGGACGGCTTTGGATCTGCTTGCAGGCTCCTATGTGCTGGGTGAGGTGGTTGCAAGCGATAAGGCATGTGTTCTGGTATGATACGTATAGCGGTTCTGGTCAGCGGCGAAGGCAGCAATCTGGAGGCTCTCCTGGATTTCGAGAAGCGGGGTGGAAACCCTGATGGGCGTATTGTCCTGGTGATCGCCGATCGAAGCTGCAATGCCCTCGATCGTGCAGCGGGGCATCGGGTGACGGCCTTGATGTTGGACAGGCAGGCGTTGGGAAAAAAGGAATTCGAAAGATCGTTGCTTGCCGGCTTGGAGCAGCACCGCATCGACCTGGTGGTTCTTGCAGGCTTCCTCACGATTCTCTCGGAGAAGGTGACCGAGCGGTATCGGCGGCGGATCATCAATATCCATCCCTCCCTGATACCCAGCTTCTGTGGAAAAGGGTATTATGGGGAGCGTGTTCATCAGGCAGCCCTCCAGCGCGGGGTGAAAGTCAGCGGGGCCACCGTGCACCTGGTCGATGAGGTTGCCGACGGCGGACCGATTTTGAGCCAACAGGCAATAGAAGTGCTCGATGATGACACTCCTTCTTCCTTGGGCCGACGAATTTTAGAGCAGGTGGAGTGGAAACTGCTTCCGAAAACGGTTGCCTCCTACTGTCTGTACATGGAGAGAAACATGAGTTTATCGCAGAAACTGGCAGAGTGCAGGTACCCCGGCAGGGGAATCGTGTGCGGCATGAACGAGAGGGGGAAGGCAATCATCGCCTACTTCATCACAGCCCGCAGCATTCACAGCAAGAACCGTGCCCTGGTGGCCGAAGGCGATACGGTGCGGACCAAGGCCGTTGACGAGAGCCTGCTTGTCGATCCCTCCTTGATCATCTACCGTGTCATGGACAGGTTGGGCAACGATATGGTGGTTGCCAACGGGGACCAAAGCGATACCATTCTCGATGGCTTGCGACGAGGCCTGGATATGCAGCAATCATTGCAGAGCCGTACGTTTGAGCCGGATGAGCCCAACTATACCCCGCGCATCAGCGCTCTCTTCCATCTGGGGTCGGACCCGTTCTACGAGCTGTCCATCCTCAGGCGGTCGGCGGATGGAAGCATCGACCGTTCCTTCTATACCTATTCGGACGTACGGTTGGGTGAAGCCCATCTGATACATACCTATGAAAGGGACGGGAATCCCCTTGTGAGTTTCACAGGAGAGCCCAGGATGGTGCACCTGCAAGGGGATGGGCAGTCGATAGCCGACCAAATATGGGATGCGCTGGACAAGGAATACCGTGTTGCTGTGTGCGTCAAGGAAGTGGATTTGACCGGCAATGATGCAAAGCTGGTCATCAGGCAAGGAGCGGACAATGGATCGTATTGAGTTGAAGTATGGCTGCAACCCCAATCAAAAAATGGCGAGCATCAGCATCGAAGAAGGTCGGCTGCCGGTGACCGTCCTGAGCGGCAAGGCGGGGTATATCAACTTGCTGGATGCCCTCAACGGCTGGCAATTGGTCAGTTCCCTTGCAAACGCCACCGGTCTTGCCAGCGCCGCCTCTTTCAAGCATGTCAGCCCTGCTGGTGCTGCAGTGGGTCTTGCCCTCAACGAGACCGAACGGCGGATGTACTTCATCAACGAAAAGACCGACCTCAGCGACCTGGCTTGTGCATATGTGCGTGCACGCGGGGCCGACCGCATGTCCAGCTTCGGGGATTTCATCAGCCTCAGCAGCGAGTGCGACCTCTCAACCGCCCTGATCATCAAGAGCGAGGTTTCCGATGGAGTGATAGCCCCTTCGTACAGCAAGGAAGCCTTGGAAGTCTTGAAAAAGAAGAAGGGCGGCTGTTATACCATTCTGCAGATCGACGCAGATTTTGAACCACCGCTGCTCGAACAACGGTCGGTATTCGGCATCACCTTCACCCAGATGCGAAATACGCAAATTCTGGACAGCTCGGTCCTCAAGCCCATTGTGACAACCAATACTGCACTTCCTGCTGAAGCCGAATTGGATCTGCTGGTGGCTCTCAATACCCTGAAATACACCCAGTCGAACTCGGTTTGCTACGCCATGCGCGGTCAGACCATCGGGGTGGGAGCAGGCCAGCAGTCCAGGATTCACTGCACCCGTCTTGCCGGAACCAAGGCTGATATGTGGCAGCTCAGGCAGAGTGAGAGGGTTCTCTCGCTTCCTTTCCTGCCGAATCTGAGCCGCAATGACAAGGATAATGCCGTTGAACTCTACCTGCGCTCCGAAATAGAGCAATGCCGGCCTTTCCTCTCCGAGGATGTCTTGCCGATGACCGAAGATGAGAAGCGTTCCTGCCTTGAGAAGGTGAGGGGCGTAAGCCTTGCCAGCGATGCGTTCTTTCCCTTCCGCGACAATATCGACCGGGCATCCCGAAGCGGTGTTTCCTATATCGTACAGAGCGGTGGCTCGCTGAGGGATGATCAAGTGATCCAGGCGTGCAACGAGTATGGCATGGTCATGATCACCAACGGCATCCGCCTGTTCCACCATTAGCATGCGCATCCTCATCATCGGCAGCGGCGGCCGTGAACACGCCCTGGCAAAGGCACTGCTCAAATCCTCCCAACCTGTTGTGCTGTTTGCAATCGGAAGGAATGCTGGAATGCAAGAGCTTTGCACCATGGTCGACCTTTCGCTGTCCGACCATGCATCCATCGTCGGCTACGCCCTGAGCCAGCATATAGAGCTTGCAATCGTCGGCCCCGATGAACCCTTGGTCAAGGGATTGGCGGATGCATTCAGATCTCAGCACATCCCCTGTTTCGGGCCTTCCAAGGAAGCTGCCGTCATTGAGGGCAGCAAGGCGTTTTCCAAAGCATTCATGCAGCGCCATCGGATTCCGACTCCTGCATACCGGGTGTTCACTGAGTATGACCGGATCCTGTCCTACCTTGCCGATTGTCCTCTTCCGGTCGTGATAAAGGCTGACGGCCTTGCTTTGGGCAAGGGCGTGGTCATCGCCTTCGACCGAAAGACGGCCTGTGAAGCTGCGAAGGGGATGATGGTCGACAACCAATTCGGCTCAAGCGGTAAAACGGTGGTCGTCGAGGAGTATGCAAGCGGCCCTGAAGTCTCCCTTCTGGTGTTCAGCGACGGAGTGACCGCCAAGGCGATGGTCAGTGCAATGGACCACAAATGCGCCTTCGACGGTGACAACGGACCGAATACCGGCGGCATGGGGGTGATCGCCCCGAACCCTTGGTACACCGAAGAGATTGCAGCAGTGTGCGAAAGAACCATCATCGAACCAACCTTGCGGGGCCTTCGCCGGGAAGGAAGACCGTTCACCGGCTGTCTCTTCTTCGGCTTGATGCTCACCCGGACAGGGCCGGTGGTCATAGAGTACAACTGCCGTTTCGGCGACCCTGAAGCCGAGGCCGTGCTCAGCCTGCTTGACAGCGACCTTTTGGATATCCTGCACAGCTGCACCAACCAGACGCTTGATAGGGTTCCTGTCCGCTTTACAGGAGGGTATGCCTGCAGCGTTGCCCTGGCAAGCGGGGGGTATCCTCTCTCCTACGAGGTGGGAAAGAGGATTTCCATCGGCAAGCTGCCTTCCGGGGTCGAGGTTCTGCATGCAGGTACTGCTCTTGATGAGAACGGCAACTTGGTCACCTCCGGAGGCAGGGTTCTCCATGTGGTTGCCCGCTCAAACACGCTACGATCAGCCATCGAGCAGGCCTATCGCGCCGTAGACTCGATTTCATTTGCAAACATGCACTATCGCAAGGACATTGGAAAGAAAGCCTTGCTCAAGGAGATTTGTGATGGTTCATCGCTTCTGGGTACGACGCAAACAAGGATTTCGTAATGCCGAGGAGGCATTGTCTGCTTCCCTTACCTCTGTCCTGTCACTTACCAATGCCGCCCGAACAGCAATCTATCATCGGTATGACATCGAGGGGATGAACGATGAGGAGGCTGCGTATGTGTCTCGCTCAATCTTGAGCATGGTCCAGCGCGATGAGCTGTTTTCCGAGATGCCTCCCTGCTCATGGGCATTGGGGGTGGAAATGCTCGGCGGCCAGTTCGACCAGCGCTCCGATTCGACGGCCATGTGCATCCAGCTTGTCTATCCACACCTGAATTGCAGCGTTCGTTGTGCAACCTTCTACTGTTTCGACTCAGAGCTGACGGACGAGGAGAAACTGCGCATCAAGGCGTATCTCATCAATCCCGTGGAGGCTTGTGAGGCTTCCATGCACATGCCCGAGCATATAGGGCAGAGCTGCACCGCTCCCTCGTTTCCCGCCTGCCTGGATGGGTTCTGCTCCCGCAGCGACCGTTCGAACGTGTTGGAAGAGTACTCCCTGGCCATGGACAGCGATGACCTTGCTTTGGTGCAGCAATATTTTGCAGACAAGGGCAGAGATCCCTTTCTGACCGAGTTGAAGGTGATAGACACCTACTGGTCCGATCACTGCCGTCATACCACGTTCTTGACCGAACTTGACAAGGTCGTTATAGACGATCCCCAGGTTCTCTGTGTGTTCGCATCATACCTTGAGGCACGCAGGTCGCTTGCCTGCAACAAACCCATCTGCCTGATGGATCTTGCCACCATCGCAGCCAAGCAGCTGAAAAAACAGGGAAAGCTTGATCATTTGGAGGTTTCGGAGGAGATAAATGCCTGCTCGGTCAAAGTCGATGTCCAAACCGATGCAGGCCTGCTTCCCTGCCTTCTGCTTTTCAAGAACGAAACACACAATCATCCAACCGAGATTGAACCGTTCGGAGGGGCCGCCACCTGCATCGGAGGTGCGATTCGCGACCCGCTATCCTCACGCGCCTACGTCTATCAGGCCATGCGCATCAGTGGAACCGCCGACCCCCGTACCCCTTTGTGTGAGACATTGGAGGGAAAACTTCCGCAGCGGGTTATCGCCCAGCGCTCGGCCTTGGGATACAGCTCCTATGGGAACCAAATAGGACTTGCCACGGGCATGGTGGAGGAAATCCATCACCCGAACTTTGTTGCCAAGCACCTTGAACTGGGATTCGTCATCGGTGCCGCCAGACAACAGTATGTGAGAAGAGAGAGGCCCGAGGAAGGGGATCTGGTGATCCTGGTAGGGGGGAGAACCGGCCGGGATGGCTGCGGGGGAGCCACCGGATCCTCCAAAAGTCACGATGGCACATCCCTTGGCGCTTGTGCCGCGGAGGTGCAGAAAGGCAATGCCCCCGAACAGCGCAAGATACAGCGATTGTTGCGCAGGGCGGAAGTCTCATCGCTGATCAAGCGATGCAATGACTTTGGAGCCGGCGGGGTCAGTGTAGCCATCGGCGAGCTTGCCCCCGGTCTTGTGGTCGACCTCGATGCCATACCCACCAAGTACGAAGGTCTCGATGGTACCGAGCGGGCGATCAGCGAGAGCCAGGAGCGAATGGCCATGGTTGTCGGTCCTGCCGATGTTCCCGCTTTTCTGCAGTATGCACATGAAGAGAATCTGGAGGCTACCGTTGTCGCCCGGGTAACCAGCCTTCCGATGCTGAGGATGACCTATCAGGGGCGGACGCTTGTAGAAATCGACCGTTCCCTGCTGGACAGCAACGGAGCGAAAAAGCATGCAACGGTGCATATCCCGCACCTTGGCAAACCAAAAGCGGGCACATCTGTACAAAACGCACAGGCGTTTGAGGCCCTGCTCTCAGATCTGAATGTTGCCGGCAAGCAGGCCCTGTCTCAGATGTTCGACAGTACCATAGGTGCAGGTACGCTGCTCCTTCCCTTCGGGGGGAAAAGGATGCGCACCCCAATTCAGGCGATGGCGGCCCTGATCGCCCTGCCTGATGTCGAGAGCGCGACCGCCAGCCTTGCATCCTGGGGATACGATCCCTACCTGATGCAGGCCAATCCGTTCGAAGGAGCCTTTTCGGCCGTGGTGCACTCGCTTGCAAAAGTGGTGGCAGCCGGGGGAGATTGGGACCAGACGTATCTCACCTTCCAAGAGTATTTCGGTCGGCCGGGCGACGATCCACAGCGATGGGGGGTGGTTGCCTCGGCGCTTCTGGGTGCTTACAAAGCGCAGACACTCTTCGGCAAGGCTGCCATCGGAGGCAAGGACTCAATGAGTGGTTCCTTCATGCATCTGGATGTTCCTCCTACCTTGGTGAGTTTTGCGGTCTCAGTCGCCTTTCAGGATGATGTGCTCAGCCCTGAATGGAAGAAGGCCGGTTCCAAGCTCTATCTGCTGCAGGCAGAGCGGCAAAGGGAGCTTCCCGCCCTGTTCGAGCAGGTCAGCAGGTTGGTAAAGAGCAAACAGGTTCTCTCCTGCTGGGCGTTGGGATACGGAGGTATTGCCGAGGCGCTTGCCAAGATGGCCTTGGGAAACAACATCGGCTGCACCGTTACTGCCGAGCTGGACCTCTTGTGCAAGCGTTACGGAGCGTTTCTGGTGGAATGCGACCAGGAACTCCCCCTGGAGGGAGCCTTTATCGGATATACGACCCAAAAAGATGAGCTCTGCCTTCCTTTTGTGAGGATGGAACTTGAACAGGTTCATCGCCTGCTTTCAGCCCCTCTCGCATCCGTGTATGGCGATCTTGAGCAGCGTGATGCAGCGCAGACGTTTCCCACCTTGTCGTACACCAAGCGTGCACGAACTCGATCGCGCTATCCTGTCAAGAAACCTACCGTACTGATGCCGGTTTTCTTCGGTACAAACTGCGAGTATGATGTCGAGCGTGCCTGGAAGGCCTGCAATATCGATTGCAATACGGTAGTGATCAACACGCAAAGCGAGCAGGATGTGAGACGGAGCATCATACGTCTGCGGGATGCCCTTCGACAGTCCCAGATTTTGTTCCTCAGCGGAGGCTTCTCTGCTGCTGATGAACCCGATGGGTCCGGCAAGTTCATTGCAGCGTTCCTGCGCAATCCACTCATCCAGGAAGAGATTGCCAACCTGCTTGAACAGCGTGATGGCTTGGTGGGAGGAATTTGCAATGGGTTCCAGGCTCTTGTGCAGCTGGGGCTTCTGCCCCATGGCCGTATCACCACAATCAACGAGCACGATCCTTTGCTCGACTACAACCGCAAGGGCAGGCATATCTCGACGGTTGTCAGGACCCGGGTCAGCTCGACGCTCTCCCCATGGTTCAGCGAATATGAGGTAGGGCAGATTCATTTGCTTCCGATCAGTCACGGTGAAGGCCGTTTCACCGCCGATGCCGACACCTTGAAGGCGTTGGCGGATGGGGGGCTGATAGCAAGCCAGTATGTCGATGAACAGGGGCATGCAGCTCCGTTCTCAATCGACAATCCCAACGGATCGCTGTATGCGGTGGAAGCGCTGAGTTCCGCCGACGGTAAGGTTTTCGGCCGCATGGCTCACAGCGAACGTGCTATCAAAAAGCTTTACCGCAATGTACCGGTAGAGGCCGATTGCGGCCTCTTCATGGGGGCTGCCAACTACGTTCGTTGAGTCATATGGGAGCAGAATATGGACCTTTTGAGTATGGCTGTATCATTATGATACAGTTTATTCGGATTGGTTGCTTCCGTGGGGCAAAAAGAAAGGGTGTTGGAGTAAACAGGTTTGGAAGAATTTGTGGAAAGGACATGTAAATATATATATAATGGAATAAGAAAAAATATAAAAATCGATGGTGGTAAAAGTTGGCACGCCAATTGCAACATGCTTAGTGAATGAAAAACACAGCAAAGTTCACATGGAGGTATCAACATGAAATATTACGTAACCTACAATCAGGACAACGGTCTTTCGGATTTCGATTCCCTGTTCGGCGATCTCTTTGCAGACTGGGGTGTGAGTCGCTCCAAGATTCCCCCGGTGGATATCTATGAGACTGAGAAGTCGTATGTGATCGAGGCGGAGCTTGCAGGCTACAAGCAGGACGAGGTCCTGGTCAATGTCGATAAACATATTTTGAAGATTTCCAGCAATAAGGAAACGCTCAAGGATGCCGATGGCAGAAAGAGCTTGGTACGCGAACGATACTTCAAGAAGTTCGAGCGTTCCTTCAGCCTCCCCGAGGGGATTGATGAGGATAAGATTGAAGGCGAGTTCTCCGATGGAGTTTTGACCCTCACCCTTCCCAAGAAGAAGGAAATCCTTCCGAAGACCATTGAAGTGAAGATCAAATAAGTTCTATTGCCGATATACTTGCACACAACAGCCTGCAGAATTCTGCAGGCTGTTTTCAATTCTCTACTCCAGTATGATGAGAGCCATCAATTTCAAGGTTTCATCCTCGTCGTTGCGGATGGCATGGCTGGCGCCGCCCCCGGTGATGACCAGGTCGCCTTTTTGTACAACCTTCTCGCCATCGGCTTCCGTGACGATGCCTTTGCCTTCGGTTATCCAATAATATTCGGTTTCATTGACATGGTTGTGCACTCCGATGGAGCAGCCCTTCTCGATGGTCAACTCGGCAAACAGCCGGCTGTGCGATACCGTCCCCTCATCCATCAGTGACTTCACCACCACCTGTCCGGTGCCTTCCCGCATCCTCTGCTTGACGACGCTCTTCATCTCCTGTTCTCTTTTGATCATGATTGACCCTCCTTCTGCCAGTTTGCCAGCATGAGCCTTCTTGGGCAAGATGCACTTGACACTCCTGTCTGAGAAAACAATACTGACAATATCATGCACACCTGTCATTACTCGCATGGGTGACCCTTTTGTTGGTCAGCCCGGTGGAATGTGCATACCCCAAGACTAGTGTTGAGGAGAGGACATGAATACGATTCTTTCAAAGCAGCGGCTCTCTGCCGAGGTTTTCAGGATGGAGATTGAGGCAAGGGAGATAGCCGAGGCGAGAAAGCCGGGACAGTTCATCATCCTGCAGATGGGTGGAGATTTTGGTGAACGCATTCCCTTGACAATAGCCGATGCCGACCCGGTCAAAGGTTCCATCACCTTGATCTTCCAGGCAGTCGGAGAAACAACCCATCGCCTGGCTCTGCTGGAAGTCGGGGACAGCATAGAAAACCTGCTTGGGCCTTTGGGCAAGCCAACCGACATCAAGAACTATGGCAAGGTCGTCTGTGTCGGTGGAGGAATCGGGGTGGCCCCCCTGTTTCCCATCGTACAGGGTATGAAGCGAGCCGGCAACGAGGTCAAGGTGATCATGGGAGCCCGGAACAAGGACCTGTTGATCATGGAAGAGGATATGAAGGCCACCGCCGATGAGGTCATTGTGGTAACCGATGATGGATCGTATGGGCGCAAGGCGTTGGTGACCGAGCCGCTCAAGGAGTTGTGCGAGACGTATAAGCCCGACTGCGTCGTCATCATCGGTCCTCCGATTATGATGAAGTTTGCCGCCCTTACCACCAAACCCTATGGCATCCACACCATTGTCAGCTTGAACACCATCATGATCGATGGAACGGGCATGTGTGGCGGCTGCAGGGTGACCATCGGGGGCAAGACCAAGTTTGTCTGTGTCGACGGCCCCGAATTTGATGGACATCAGGTCGATTGGGACAATATGCTGCTTCGCCTGGGTACCTACAAGAGCAAGGAACAGGAAGCTCATCACCGCTGCCATATCGGCTTGCACATCAAGGAAGGGGAGGCATGAGCAGTATGCACGCTACAAGAGAAGAGTTGGATACACAGGCAGAAGCATTGCTGGCCCAGTATGCAGACAAGATATTGACACCGAAAGAACGCGCCCGGATTCCTTTGCAGGAAATGCCCACCCAAAATCCTGAGATTCGGGTGACCAACATGCAGGAAGTAGCTCTTGGGTATACGGAAAATCAGGTGAGAATCGAGGCGATGCGCTGTTTGCAGTGCAAGAACAAGCCCTGCATCGCCGGTTGTCCCGTTGCAATCGACATCCCTGCCTTCATCGCCAAGGCAGCCGAAGGCAAGTTCGCCGAGTCGGCCGAAGTGATCAAGCAGAGCAGTCTGCTTCCTGCCATTTGTGGACGTGTATGTCCGCAGGAGAGCCAGTGCCAGCTCTATTGCACCGTCGGGAAAATGTACAAGGATGTTGACCAGTCGGTTTCCATCGGCCGCATCGAGCGGTTTGTCGCCGACTATGCCCGGGAGCACGGTTTGGAGAAGGTTCCCCAGGTGGGAGAGCCTTCCGGCAAGCGTGTAGCAGTGGTGGGAACAGGTCCTGCCAGCATCTCGGCTGCTGCGGACCTCAGAAGGAACGGCCATGAAGTGGTGATGTTCGAGGCGCTGCACAAGGCTGGTGGTGTGCTTGTGTATGGCATTCCGGAGTTCCGTCTTCCCAAGAAGATTGTCGAGCATGAATTGAACAACCTGGTTTCCATGGGGGTGGAGATCCGCAGAAACTACTTGGTCGGTAAAACCCGTACCATTTCCGATCTGATGGGAAAGGACGGCTTTCATGCCGTGTTTGTCGGCTCCGGTGCCGGTCTTCCAAAGTTTATGAACATCGAAGGAGAGAACTACATCGGAGTCTTCTCCGCCAATGAGTATCTGACACGCAGCAATCTCATGAAGGCATATGCCGTCGGAGAGGCATTGACTCCTCTCTTTGACTCCCACAAGGTTGCTGTTTTCGGCGGCGGCAACGTCGCCATGGATGCCGCTCGTACCGCAAAACGCTTGGGAGCCGAGGAAGTGACGATCGTCTATCGCCGCACCGAGGTTGAGATGCCCGCCCGTAAGGAAGAGGTCGCCCATGCCAAGGAAGAGGGTGTACAGTTTTTGTACCTCCATGCCCCGCTCAAGATTACTGCCAATGAGAAGGGCCGGGTCAATGGGGTTGAGTTGATCGCGTGCGAACTGGGTGAACCCGATGCCTCGGGCAGACGCAGCCCGATTGAGATTCCCGGCAGCCAGAAGATGTACGAGTATGACACGGTCATCGTCGCCATCGGGAATGACAGCAATCCGTTGATCAAGGCAACCACCGAAGGAATAGAGGTCAACAAGAGAGGCAACTTCATCGTCAATGAGGAGACCTGTGAGACCACGCTCAAAGGAGTTTATGCCGGAGGCGATATTGTACTTGGTGCTGCGACGGTCATCCTGGCCATGGGCCAGGGACGCAAGGCGGCGAAGGCAATGAATACCTACCTGGCTTCGCTTTGATGCATCAAAAGGTGGGCCTGAACCTGTTCGGGTCCACCGCCTTGAAGCTCATTTCGTGTTTGTGTATAGTGAAATAGTGGATATTCGAAACGATTGCCGATCGGTGATCTGTCAGCTTCAGGCTACTGATAAAACCCAGGCGATCCTGGAAGTGATAGATTCCTGCACCATATTTGCCTCTCTTCCCGACATCGAACGCTTCAAACGCGGGGTGCTTCGTCGTGAGCGGGCCCAGACAACCGGCATCGGGCACGGGGTGGCTATAGCCCATGGCAAGATCCTAGGGTTGAACGAGGTGCGTATCGCCTTGGGCATCAGCAGGGATGGCCTTGAGTACGAAAGTGCCGATGGAATGCCGGTGCACCTGTTGTTTGTCATTGCATCCTCTCCTTCCATCCAGATGGAGTACCTGGGTGCCTTGAGTTCAATCCTGCGCAGCGTGCGTACCGAAGAGATGAGATCCCACCTCATGGACATTCGCCTGAGCAAGTCCGATGAAGCCTGCCAGCGTTTCTTCTCCATGATGGTTCAGCAGCGATTCGTCTGGTTCTGCAAGGATGTTCAGTAGAAATTTCCTGCACATACCACCGCATCGACGCTCCGATCCCACGGCTCGGTGGGAATACTTTCCAGCAATTGACAGCTGCGACATACGCCGATGCTGAAAACCTCCGGGTGGGATGCGAGATAGCGGTCGTAGTAACCTTTTCCGCGGCCAAGGCGCTCTCCGATCCGACTGTAGGCAAGGGCTGGTACCAGAAGGATGTCCTTCCCTGATGGTTCAACCATGCGATTTTTCAAGGGTTCAAGGATACCGTACCGCCCTGCAGTCAACTCATCAAGACTCTCAACGGCATAGAAGACCAAGTCCCCGTTCTCGGTGCTTACCGGCAGGGCAAGGTGCTTGTGTGCAATGGCATGCTGCAACAGCTCGGTGATGTTCACTTCCGAAGCCATGGGAGCATAGGCAAACAGCCAGGCTGCCTGCCGGTATCTTCTGTAGTGCAGCAATGCAGTACAGCTGAGGGCGTCTTCTTGTGAGAAATCTTCTGCTAAGAGAAGTTTTGCCTGACGGCGCAACTGTGAACGCAAGGTGTGTTTGGCATCCATGGATGAACTATAACACACGCGCGAACAAAAGGAGTACAAGAACCAGGACGGAAAGCAGTATATCGACGGTCGTGTAAGGAAGTCTCGGCCTTGTTCGGGATGGGTCGAAGAGCCTTGCTTCCAAGGCCAGGGAGAGGTCTTCGGCCTTGTCCAGCAACAGGCTGAAAATGGCAGAGACCAGGGAGGTGAGGGAGTGTAGGGGATTGCGCCGTCTCTCCAGGCGAGCCTTCCTGGCGGTAACCACTTCCAGCGATGCATCGAAGATCATGGGAAGGATGGAGAGGGTCAGTTCGATGGCGCTGGCTACCTCCCATCCCCGAACAAACGGGATTCGGTCGAGAATGCCTCCCAGCGACCTGGCCAAGTCGTCGGGGGATGTGCTGTCGGCAATAAGCAGGCCGCATAGGATTATGCAGACAAAGCGCAGGAAGGCTGAAAAGGCTGCCTGATGGCTCTGTGTTGCCAGGTACTCCGTGATGAGGATGAGCAGTAGGAGAAAGGCGAAGTACCTGAGCTCGCGCTTGTAGCTGCGTAGGGGAATCCTTTGAGCGAGGGTTGCGACAAGCAAGGCGGTACTTGTCATCAGCAAGCCCGGCAAGGAGAGAGAGAGGATGACCACGCAGATTGCAATGATGGCTGCAATCTTGGTGACAGGGTTCGCCTTGCACAGGAAGGTGTTCTGCTTGCGGTAGTGGAAGATCAGGGCTTCAGCCATGAGAGGTCCTTGATGGCAAGCGAGGAAGGCAGGTAGATGCCGTGCCCCTTCAGATGTGGATAGACATCGGCGGCAGTGCCGCTTTGTACCAAGAGCCCGTCATCGAGCAGCAGCACGTGGTCGGCATGGGCAAGGGTTTTCTCCACCTCGTGGCTTACCAGGATGATGGTGTGTCCCTCCTGCTGAAGGCGAAGCAGCGTGGAGAGCACGCTGACAACCGAGCGGTAGTCGAGGTTTGCAAAGGGCTCGTCCAGTACCAGGAGCTTGGGATTCATGACCAGCACGCCTGCGATGGCGAGCCGTCGCTTTTCACCCCCGCTGAGGGTGCGTGGTCGTTGGTCCCTCATCTTATGCAGGTCGAGCAGCGTAAGTACCTCTTGAAGCCTGACTTCCTGCTCCTGATCGGACAAACTGATGTTTTCCATACCAAAGCGGATGTCCTTCTCAACCGTCTGGCCTACTATCTGCGTCTCTGCATCCTGAAAGACCAATCCGATGGCCTGCATGCGTTGCTTGGCCTTGTGGGTCAGGTCTTCATCAAAGAGGTGTATCGTACCGGTAGTCGGCTGTAGAAGTCCTTTCAGGCAACGAAGCAAGAGACTCTTGCCTGACCCGTTGGGACCTGTGATCAGGGTGAAAGATCCTTTCTCTATGGTAAAACTCAGGTTCTTGAGAATACTCTTGTCCTTCTCAAAGGAAAAGCTGAGATTCTGAACCGAAAGAATGGGCTGATTTGCTTCAATCATGTGCTCCGACTGTAGCAGATGACCCTGCATTGGGCAAGATTTGCCTGGAATTGTCAACCTGCAAGAGTCCCAGCTCCATGAGTTGGAGGCGAAGTGTGGATGCATCACTATATGGATAGGAGATGAGGCCCTGCTCTTGTGCGCTTGCAACATTGGAAGGCATGTCATCGGTAAAGAACAGCTGGTCGGGTTTGAGTTGCTCCTTTTGAAGAATGAATTGAAAGAATGAGCTGTCCGGTTTTGCCCTATGCATCAGGTGGGAGGCATAGACGTGATCGAAGATGTCATACTGATGCAATTGATGATGGATGGTGTAGTGGGAATCGTTGACATTGGTGCCACAGATTACCCGATGGCCTTGCTGCTTGAGCTCGGAGAGAATTTCCAAGGTAGGGATGTCGAGCGTTGGTTCAAAGAATTTTCCAAGCAGGCTCCCTTCATGCTTTACAACCGAAGAACCTGTTGCCTTCTCATAGATCTCCCAGAGTTCCTTCTCTGCTATGAGACCGCAGTGCCTGTCTGAAAAGGTCGGGCAGTTCGGAGAATGAAGTCTCGCTGCGTCCCAGCAAAGCAAGAAGCTTTGGCGCCACCATGAAATTGCGTACCAGCACCCCTCCATCGTTGGGACTATACCACAAAACCGCTTGGTACATGTTGCAAGATCGTGCGTTTTATCAGAAAGGTGTTGACAAGAAATCACCAATTAGGGTATACAAGAGAACGTTGAAGCCGCTTTAGCTCAGTTGGTAGAGCAAAGGACTGAAAATCCTTGTGTCCGCAGTTCAATTCTGCGAGGCGGCATGGACAGAGAGACTCCTCCTCCCGTACAGGAAGGGGAGTTTTGCTTTATAGGGGTGTATGCATGCATGTGCCGCCTTGCTGCGAAAGGTGTACGACTGCCGAGCAACCAAAAGCTAATAATGTGGTAGTTTTCCCTAACTTGATCTTCCCTTGATTGAACGGTCTGGGAGAATAGCAGCATCTTAACCCCTACTTGGATTCCCTGTATGTTTCGAAGGAATTGTAATCAGTGATATAGTATTTGGAATTCCTGAAAATGCTCCTGACGGTGTTGAGGCCCAGAATTGAGAGAAATCAAAATGATGGTTGAGTAATGCGCCCTTCAGTCCATTGCACTTGCAAAAATCTGTTTTAAAGTCCTTGTCTGCTTTGCTGGATAGTAATTCTTTGATTCTATGGATGTCGCAGCTTCTGATCAATTCTTGTTCCAAGTTTTGTACCTGCGGGATGCATACTACTCGGTTAATCATTGGCTGAGAGTTCAGCATTGTAATGTTTTCATTCAAGAGGGTGACATCCGTGGTGTCAGTATCGAAAATCAGGATTGCAGTAGTGTTGAATCGCAACGATGCAAGAGAACCTCTTGAAAGTGGTTTCTCAACAACATTATGAATCCTTACTTTTCCTGCACAGATGCATCTAAAGTCAGTCTTCAATACTTGCACCTTCTTTGCTTCTGTTTCCCCCCTCAACAAAATACTGATAATAGTGTTGCATTAGATACCCTCACTTCATAAAGCAGCGATGCGACTCACATCAGGGGCTGTTGAGAAAAGATCGTTCTCAACCGCACACTTGAGTGAATCGGTATTTCGCTTGAGAAAGTCATCGGCATTGATGCAACGGATTGTACAAGTATCGCCTATCTGCTCCTTTTTAAGGAAGCAATATGAGTGTTTGGGAAACGACATATCCAAAATGTCTGTATTGTGAGTAGTAAAGAAGAGCTGTCCATCTTCTCCCAATTTTTCTACCATTTTGGCCAGCGCCTCTCGTTCCATATCACTGTGAATATAAGAAAATTTCTCATCGCAGTAGTAGAAGCCATTCTGCTTTGCCATAATTGCAGCCAACATGGAGGCTATTCCAATTCCCGATCTCGTTCCACTAGAGAGGATTTCTCCATTCAGTACGTTTCCATCCTGGATGATTACCTCATGATTTCCCAATTTGATGACATAGGAGTTCTTAATGTCCCTTGCTTTGATAATTCCCTGAATGGAAGGGTCCAAGGCAGAAAGAACGATATCAAGAATTTTTAGCAAGTCGTGCTTATCCAATTCCTGAAAGGTAGGGATTTTTTCCTCGATGCTCGGATAGGTAAAGAGCCATCCGAAGTTTTCTATGGATTCCAATGCCTTATGGTATGGCACATTGTCAGCTCCCAATTTGTCCAACTTAGTAGCACACATCTCATAACTGTCTGCAAGAGAGATAGGTACCGACTTTACCGAGACCCTCATGTCTTTTTCTTCATATGACTCGGGAGTGCCAGGAGGACTAATAACTGCTTCCACCCGATAGAGTCTTTTTGTTTTTGCTACAAATTCAATGGTAAATGATGCTTTTTTTGTTGGGTCATTGATATTTTTAATAACAGGAAGCAGGTTCTTATTGTTGATGCTGTTGAAAATTGCCATGAAAGCTTTTCCCAGGGTTGTTTTTCCTGAAGCATTGGCTCCCATAAGGATAATAAGCTTCTTGTAGCGGAAATTGGTTCTCCCAGAGAGAAATTCGGCCTCAATTGTAGACCCGACAATCTTTTTCGGGTAAGAAAGCATAATTTCAAAATCATTGAAAGCAAACACATTGTCCAGCTTCAAGCGCATGACAATCATAGTTGACTCCTTGTTTAGTTCGTAAATTACGAACTAATATAACCATACTATAGCAGTCCACAGACAAGAAGGCAACTACAATACATTCGCCCTGTACTGAAGAACTTTGTATAAGTGAGACATAGAGGGAATGGTTTGGAATTTTACAGTCCAGTCAATATCGTCCCCAGATATTCCATATCCTCTCTGCTGTAGCGCTGATCGATCTGTACACTCACCACATGGTCGTAGATGTAGGAGGCGTGGGGATACTGTTCCTTGTTGGTAAGCATGGGGGGAAGGGGCCAGTAGACGGTGCTCGTTATACCCTTTTGTTCGAGCTGCTGTCGAGCTTTCGCTCTGTTCTCACTGTAGAATGAGAAGTGCCTCGGA
>Ga0116152_10001304_pt1 | contig 20613 bp, 16 predicted proteins | sample AD_UKC119_MetaG_FD_89894 | JGI IMG/M metagenome (GOLD analysis project Ga0116152, IMG submission 89894) | Active sludge microbial communities of municipal wastewater-treating anaerobic digesters from Hong Kong - AD_UKC119_MetaG | ecosystem: Engineered > Bioreactor > Anaerobic > Digestate...
AATGGGATACTACTAATCTTGCTTTTTGGCAACAATATGGAATTTCAGAATCTACATTAGAACGTTATCAGGTCGTTCCTGTCTTGCATTACAAACGCCCATTGAAAAACGGAAAGGAATTGCATGTGCAATCAACAGCAACTGAACCTTTGTTCGCCTATCGTATTCATGCCGATTGCTATAAAATTTACAGTCCCTTTGCGGAGAAATATCGTTTCTCTTGGTTGGGACAAAAGCCAAATAATTATGTTTTTGGATGGAAGCAATTACCCGATAAAGGCAAAATAGTATTCATTACAGGTGGTGAGAAAGATGTATTAGCCTTGGCTGCTCACAAACAACAAGCTATTTCCTTGAACAGCGAAACGGCTTTCCCTTCGGATGATTTAATGAAGATACTGAAAGAACGTTTTGAAAATGTGGTGGTGCTTTACGATTTAGATGCTACTGGTTTACAGCATTCCAAAAAGATTGCAGAACATTTTGAAATTCAACGAATGTTATTGCCTAACACACTCAAAGAGCAAGGCGGTAAGGATATAGCCGACTTTTTCCGATTGGGCTTTGCACTAAATGATGCTGGTTTAAAAATGGAAGATTTCCGCAAAAAATCATCTACCGATCAGTATTTGTCTCAATTGCTAGAAACCCAAAAGGCTTTGACGAAAAGAAAGGCAGAAACCATTGCTAAAACACAACCTATTCTAACGCATTATGACAATGCCATTATTTTCCCTCGTACCATTAATATCATTCAGGGAAAGGCAGGTGTGCATAAAAGTAGATTGGCAGAAACTTTTTGCAGTGCATTTATCAAACAGCCTATGCACAAAAATCATTTGTTGGGATTTAAAACCAACATCATGAACCGTCCTACGGTTTGTTATGTGGATACTGAAAGAAACTTGACTGAACAGTTTCCTTTTGCCTTACAGCAAATATTGCAGAAAGCAGGCTATAATAAAGAAGAAACACCTTATCATTTCGATTATATTTCATTATTGGAGATACCTCGAAAAGACCGATTTGCTGCACTTAATGAATACCTGAGCTACGTACGTGGTAAATTTGATGGGCATTTAGTAATTGTTTTGACGTGGTAACGGATTGCATTAAGGATTTTAACCGTTCAGAGGATAGTATGCAGTTGATTGACTTGATGAATGAATCAATTAATAAATTCAACGTTACCTTTATTGGGTTGATACATGAAAATCCCGGGAGTACCGATAAAGCTCGAGGGCATTTAGGAACAGAACTGATGAACAAATCCAGTACGGTGATACAGGTTGGTTTTGAGAAAGGCAAAAATGGACAACCTACGGATTTAATCGCCCTAAATTTCCTAAAAACTCGAAGCACCAAACGTTATGATTCCATTTATTTGAGGTACTGTAACGATGCGAAAGGTTTGGTTTTGGCAGATGCTAATGATATTGCAGAAGTTATGCAATCTCGACACTTAAAAGCGGAAATAGGCGAAATAACCGCTTTCTTAAAAGAATACCTAAAAGAACCAACGCCCAATAAAGTTTTGGTGGATATCCTTACCGATGAGTTTGATTGTAGTTCTAAGATCATCCGAACCCGATTAAAAGAACTCTGTGAAAGCAAAACCATAATGCAAAACCATCTGGAGCAGGATTGTATTTTGACTAAAACACCACAAGGAAAAGAAATCATTTACGAACTACAGGTACAAGGTGGAACCGTGGAACCGACCGTGGAAAAACAACTTTCCATTGTTACTGAATAAACGTTGGAAGTGGAACAGGCATATATAGGGCTGTTCCATTGTCCATCGTTCTGCCAAATAAATGCTAAAGCACCATAAATTGAGGTAAATACGAAGTAAATGAGTTTAGATTCATTTGTGTTAATCTGCATGAAATGTAAATGACCATTACATACCAAGTACATTAATTTAGATTAAGTTGGCAAAAATTGGCGTTAGTTGATTTGCACCCCTTTGTTATACAGGTTTCTGCGATTATTTTTACTTAAAAAAGACATGAAAGAAGCGAAAGATCCATTAACAGGTGAAGTATTTATTAAGCAACGTAATAATCAGGTTTTTGCCAATCGTAAAAATCAGGTCCGCTTTAATAATTTGAAAGCACAAGAAAAACGAAAAGCCACATCTCAAATAAACAGGATGCTGGATAACAACCGAGCCATTTTAAAACGCATTTTGAATGGCGAAAAGGAAACCGTAAAAAGTTTAGACTATCTCCTTGGGGCAGGTTTTCATTTTGGAGTGAATACGCATACCATTAAAAAAGGCGAAAAGAAATGGAGTTGCATTTACGATTATGCCTATTTGCTACAAGCTGAAAAACAGTTCAAAATTATTCACCTTAAAAGCTAATTGAAATGAAAAACATTGTGAATTGTTACGAACTGGATTTCGTAAAAGACATCCCCATAGAAATGAACCTGCTGCAAAGCGAATGTGAACAACTACACACCAGCAACAAAAACCTTAAAATTGCCTTATCTGTTTTGGTTTTGGGTATAGGAGCCTATTTTGTTTACCACACTTGGTTTAAAAAGGAAGAGGAAAACAAGTCTAGAAGTGCAATTTAAAGCACTATTTGTCTTTTATACAATCAAAAGATTTGTAAAACAGAATGTAAGTGCAATATATGGCATCATCATTTCTTATACTCAAAAATGCCAGTAAAGTGGGTTTACTGGCAAAAGTGAGTTGATTAATAATACTCCTTAATATACCCGTAAGCCCTATCAAATAATACTTGATCCTTATGCAGCTTATATTTTAACAAAGCCTTTCGCAAAGATTTTTGTACTTCTCGTTCTCCTGATGTTGTGTTTTGCCAACCTGGAAAATTAACTACACGAACAATGGCATCAATATCATTTACAATTCTTTCAACCACTGCAGGAGTTTCATCATTTTTTAGTTCCAAAAACAACTCTGTTAATGCTGCTTTAGGTGTCTTTTCTTGAATCTCAGCTTCTAGTTCTTTTTCTGCCTGAACGGTTTCTTTGGCTATTTTACACAACTCTTTAACAAACTCAATTGAGGTAATTAATCCTTTCTCTGCTTTATCGCGTAGTTCTTCCAAGCGTTCACTCAATTTCTTGAATTTTGGATTGTCTCCGTGCTTTTTAAAACGCTTTACCAATATCTTTTCAAGCTTCTTGGCGTTTTTTGGATCTGGGTTATTGAAAATGTCTTCTATCACATCGGCATCTAATACAAATTCTTCCAAATGATGTACATCTCCAACGTGAATATTCTCATGTATCAATTTGGTGGTTTGAGCACCTAGAGAGAACCAAAGTAGCTTTCCAATATTATCTGATGCTGGACGAACGGACTCAAAAACTTGTGATAACCATTTATAATCGGCTTGATAAATATCTAATATTCTATCCGGAGAAAGGGATTCCCAAAGTTTAGCTAAGTATTTAAAGTCTTTTGCAAAGGCATCTTTTTTCTCGTCTGTTTTAATCGCATTTTGGGCAGCTTCTAAGCCTTCAAAACCATCTAAATTTCGATCTACACCTCCAAAATGAGAGAGTGTATCTTCCATCGCTTGAGGTAATTTTTCTCTTAACTCTGAAAGATTGGAGATAATTTGTGCTACCGATTTTTCATCAAACTCTAAGGCTTTAGCGGTATCATCAAAAATTCCAAAGTAATCGACAATACGACCAAAAGATTTGTTTGGGTATAATCTGTTGGTTCTACAAATGGCTTGTAATAAGGTGTGGTCTTTCAAAGATTTGTCCAAATACATGGTTTGGCAAATAGGAGCATCAAAACCGGTTAAGAGTTTAGCTGTAACAATAATGAACTTTAAATCGGATTGTGCATCATTGAATTCATCTACAATTTTTTCTTGTTGACTTTTATCTACCGCCCATTTTTGTTTGAACTCCAAGTCATCATTGGCAGAAGTAGAAATTACTACTCGACTATTTTCAGGTGCAAAATACTTATCTAACTCTTCTTTGTATTGCACACAAGCATAGCGGTCAGGTGTTACAATCATGGCTTTGAATCCATGTGGATCTACTTTTTCTTTAAAATGCTTAGCAATGTCCTCTACAATTTTAGCAACACGTTCGGGTGACTTTAAAAAGGCAGCCATTTTAGCCGATTTTTTATTCAATGCATCTGCTTCTTCATCGCTTAATGCAGCAGAATCCTTAAAATCCTCAAAGGCTTTGTCAATCGTTTCTTTATCTACATGTACATCAACCAATCGAGGTTCAAAATGCAAGGGCAAAGTGGCTTCATCGCGAATAGAGTCCTGGAAGGTGTAACGCGACATGTAACCTCCTTCATCTTCTTCCGAACCAAAAGCCCAAAAAGTATTTTTGTCTGCTTTGTTAACTGGTGTTCCTGTTAATCCAAACAAAAAAGCATTAGGTAAGGCAGCACGCATTTGTCTTCCTAAATCACCTTCTTGTGTACGGTGAGCTTCATCTACTAAAACAATGATGTTGTCTCTCGTATTCATATTAGGTTTCGCATCACGAAACTTATGAATCATTGAAATTATAATCTTACGAGTATCGCGTTCCAATAGCTTTTGTAAATCGGAAATACTATCGGTTGATTCTACATTTGGAATATCGGCTGCGTTGAAGGTTCCTGAAATTTGTGTGTCTAAGTCGGTTCTATCCACTAAAACGATTACGGTAGGACTTTTTAGTTCCGGACTTCTTCTCAATTTTTGAGCTGCAAAAACCATCAACAATGATTTTCCCGAACCTTGAAAATGCCAAATCAACCCTTTTTTAACCTTCCCTTCTTTAACCCTGTCCACAATTTTGTTAGCGCCTTCGTATTGCTGAAATCGAGGGATAACCTTCATACGTTGTTTCTTTTTGTTGGTAGTAAACAACGAGAAGTTTTGCATGATGTCTAAGAGTCGTTTTGGGCTTAATAAATCCGACATTTCTTTGCCAATTTCACCCAATCCCAACTGTTTGGCCAGTTTATCATCATCGCCTTCAATACGCCACGGTGCCCAAAACTCTAAAGGACAACGAATGGCTCCATAAAACAATTCTTTTCCTTCCGTGGCAAAAGACAATATGTTTGGAACGAATAATTGAGGTACGGCATTTTCATAAATATCATGCACCTCATGTGCGCCATCTAACCAGCTAATGGACGGACGAATAGGTGTTTTAGCTTCTCCAACCACAACAGGTAAGCCATTGATGAACAATACGACATCAGGAATTTTGGTTTCACGGTGGTGCACCCTAAACTGATTGGTAACGATATAGGAGTTATTGGTAACATTTTCAAAATCAATTAAGCGAACAGGCACATGACGATTGTTTTCGCCGAAAGGCATGGTCTTTTCACCAGTCATCCATTTAAAAAACTCTTCATTGGCTTTTACCAAACCTACTTGGTTTACCGCAATTAAAACCGCACGAAGTTTATAAATCACTTCATCAGCCAGTTCTGGTTGAGCCGTTATTTCAGGGTTTAAACGGATAAGTGCATCTTTCAATTCTTGCTCTAACAATACCTCGTTTACACTGCGTTGCAAATCATTAGGTGAAACAAATTGCCATTGGGCTCCATAACCAGCTTTTGGTTCTGCAACTGTATTGTTATTTAAATTCACCCCTGTTAATTGGTGAATAATGTAGTGCTCTACGCTATTTAATTCGTTAAATCCCATAATTTTTATTGAGTATTTGGGTAATTTTTTCTTCTACAATGGGCAAGCGTTCGTCCAACATTAACGGATGTATATGTGCCATTAAAACTTCCTGAAGAAAGCCTTTATTGGTGATGTTTTGTAATTGCTCTTTTATAAAATTAGCAATGCGTGTATCATCATTTTCAATTTCTTCTACAATGCCAATTCTATTGTCTAGAACATAAACAATATCTTCAATATCATGGCTTATGCGATAATCGGAACCTCTATCGTTAAAGGCTTCAAATTTGGTTGCCAAATAACAAGGTGCCGATAATATTTTTATGTCTTGGTCTTTGGCTTTTGCGGTCCACAAGTTTTCAAAGCCTATTTTGTACCAACGGTTGGCGGGTCCCAGCGGACCATCTTCGGTAGCCATAATATCTACTGGAATATCTTTGTATTTGTAACTACAAATCGCATGACCAAAAGGATCGGGATGAAAACCCAATGCACCTAATTGTGTTTGCACCTTTTCCCAATGACTGAGGTTGATAATATTCAAGGTCATGTCAATATCTTGGGTAGGCCGAATTTCATCGGCAGCAGGGTCATCAGTGTATAAACTCACCACGGCACCACCTACAAACACCATATCTTGTTTAATGTGTTGAAGTGCTTCTGCTACCTCGGATACCACAGCAATATTGATGGTTCTATTCTCCAATTTCCAACCGTTTTTTTAATTCCTTAATGGCCAATTCTCTTTCTCTTGCTCGACCTACACGCAAGGCATCTACCAAAGCCAATAGTTCATATAATTTTGCATCTTTTAAAGCTGCCTCGGGAACCGAAGGGTATAAAGGTAAAATGCTGTGCCCGCGCACTGTTCCTTTGCCATAAGGCCAAACGTAAGCTTCGGTACTTTGTATTTCATCACTTAGTGGTTTGGCAGAATGCGAAGTGGGTACTCCACGCACCACAGCACCTGGTTTTACAGGAAACACATAACGTAGGCCAAATTGCAAAAATTCCATTAACGCCATTTTCATGACAGCTTTACCATTAGGAGCTAATAAACCCGCAAATTTGCAACGACCTACAGCCTCACTCACCTCAGACTGACTTAATCCCAAGGCTTCTGCCGTAGGTTTTTGATTCCACGAAGGAGTATTGTCACTCACTATTTTAAGTAAGAGCAACACATCTTGTGGTTTAAGCTGCTGGTTTTGTGTCTTCATATCATCAAATATTGCGTATCGCGATATGCAATATTACAATTTATTATTTTAATTTTCAATTTTAACTGCAAAAATATTGCGTATTGCGATATGCGATATTCTTAATTCGCGAATTGAGAATTCGTGTTTTGTTTTATCTTTTATTCCGTATTGGAATATGGAGTATTCATTTTTCACTCTATTGTAATTCAGAAATATTAAGCTTGCTATTTCTTTTAAAATTATTTTGCCATTGCTCTTTCGTCAACACTCCATTTTGAATGCTATTAATTATCAAATCCCTCCAAGACTCTTGAAACAAATAATCATCATGAGCTTCATCATAATGGCAATAATCGGTATTGGTATTAAATGGATCTTCTTCCTTTGTCGCTCCTGTTGGTCGAATAGAAAAAATGGTGTACAAACACTTATGGTCATAATGCGAAAAATCGGGCAAAACTTCTTTAACTGCATTTACAATATCACCAGCTTTAAGTTTACCCGGATTAATACCTTCCTTAACCACAGTTTTGTCCTTAATAATGGCTTGAAGGCGGTTGTAGTTTTCTCGGTCTTCTTCTGATAAGTTATTCCAATTCACAAATTCAATAGCCAAGTCGCTTCTACTGGTATTACTTATTTTTGGAATAGAAATTAACTTGATACTGTATTCTTGAGAATTGAATACTTCATCATCTAAGGACAATCTGAATTTATCAATAAACTCATTCAACTCAGCAACTTCACTCGAAAGCAACTTTTTAGATGCTTGTTTTTGGTTATCAGTACGCAAACGGGAAAACTGTAAGGAAAAAGCAAGCGTTTCATTGAGTGCGTATTCATTTCCAAAGCATTCAATCACAAACTCTTCAAAATTATTCAATAGCGATTGACATTCTCCAAAAATCTTAACCCCAATTTCGTCTTTATCAATAAAACGGTGTTCTATTTTGTTGCGCAGCTTTATGAAAAATTCAACATTGGCTTTTACCGAAGGATTTAATTCGAGTTTGGTAATACAGGTTTTTAGCTCCCAAGACTTACGTTCTCCATCAATTAATTTATAACGCTTTTTACCTTTTTCTTTGTAATAGAATTTGTCACCAATGGTATTGTTAAAGTTGGCATGACATACCTTTGTCCATGCCATTATCATGTGCGTAATAAAGGTTTCTACCCTAAATGGAGCTCTAGGTTTGTTGTAAATCTCTACCGCAAGTAAAGCACAATCAATACCTGACTCCAACAACTGTTTTGTTTTTCCTTTACGTAACCCCATACCTAAAACACTTGCTTGATTAAACTTTTTAGTAAGGTTTGAGAGCTGGATATATTTTCCGACATAATAGCTTTGTTGCTATTAATAGATTCAAAAATTGAAATAACTTCCTTTTGTATTTTCAAATCCAATTTTGGAATTCCAATATTTTCAATCATTCCTGGATCTACATGTGGTATTGCAGAACCTACTGTAGCCCTTTTGATGTCATTTGTTTTGAATCTTAAGAAATGGAAAATAAAGTCTTGAAGAAAATCATCACTCACAATGTTTAACTTACACATCGTACTTGCTAAAAAACCTTCTTTTCCAAACAGCATTTCTCCAGCATTAGAACCATCCCATAAAACTAAAATATCCTCATTTGTAATTTTAACTGCGCTTTTGTATGCTTTCTCTGGTACTATTTGTTCCACGATACCAGTCCTTAAATATTGAGCAGTACAATAAGGAAGTCCTTCACCTCCATCAACTAAAATCGATGGTTTCTTTCCTTTTTTTATTGTGACTAAATTCTTTAGCTTGATTCTAACAGAATTCTTATCATCATAGAAGTAATGCTTCAATTGAGATAAATCATTTGTTTCTATACTCTCCAAAACCTCCTTCTCCCTCTCAATCACTTCATCCATAGCCCAAAGGAGTTTGGCTAAACGGGCTTGCTCTGCTTTGGGTGGGAGGAGGAATTCTTGATGTTTCAAATCACCCCAATTAATGGTTGGCGAAAGTCCACCCACTGAAATATCCACCATACGATGCATAAATTCATCTGAATGTAAAAAGAACGGAAACAATTCTGGATCTATTACTTCTGGATTTGCTCTAAAGACAAAAGCATGAGCGGAACAAATTCCATCAAAATCAACAATTGCTGCTTTTCTTTGATAAGCACGTCTTTTTCCAAAAATCATATCACCAGGATAACATCTCAGTTTGCCTCCTTTAACATCAGCAGGTACACCTTTTCTGCGAATATGAATATCTTCTGCATCTAAATGTTCTAAACCAACATAAACTTCAAGATCAGTTTTACTTGGATCTACGGTTTCTGAAATTTTATTAGCAATCTCTTCAAATCGATACGTTTCCCATGTCGATTTATCCAAGTTCTTCAAATCTATTTTTTCAATCATAGCTTCCATATTATTTCAAGATTTCAAAAAGTTGGTTCATGCTCTCTTTTAATTTGTCGGATTGATTGTTCCAATCGGTCAATGCCTGTTCAATCGTAAGTTGTTCATTAGAGTTATTTACATTACTTACATATTGCGCAATGTTCAAGCTTCCTTTGTTTTCCAAAATCTCATTGGTAGAAACCACTTTTGCAAAACCATCTACATCTTTGAAATTTTTATAACAGTTGAAGATTGTATCAATATGCTTTGGTTGTAGGAAAGCCATATTTTTTTCTTGTTTTACCTCTTTCAAAGCGTTGATGATAAGTACTTTCCCTTTTTTATCTTCGGATTTATTGGTTTTGGTAATCAACAAACACGCTTCCATAGGTGAGTTGTAAAACAAGTTCGGTCCTAAACCAATCACACATTCTACCAAATCCTCCTCAATCATCTTTCTGCGCATTTCTGCTTCAGAATCTCTAAATAATACGCCATGAGGCCAAAGGGAAATAGAACGTCCGTTATCCGTATCTAAACTCTTTTGGATATGTTGCTGGAACGCATAATCGGCACAACCTTGTGGAGGTGTTCCCCAGAGATTACGTCCGTATGGATCGTTTTCAAAATTTTTGCGGTCCCATGCTTTTATAGAGTAGGGTGGGTTGGCCAAAATCACATTGAATTTCTTCAATTCATCGTTATGCAAAAAAGCAGGTTGGGCCAATGTATCGCCACGCACAATGCTAAACTCCTCAATACCGTGCATAAACATGTTCATACGCGCAATGGCCGAGGTAATGAGGTTAATTTCTTGTCCGTAAAGTTTAAGCGTACGGTATTCTTTGCCTTCGCTTTTTAGATGCAAAGCACAATTCAACAGCAAACCACCAGAACCGCAAGTAGGGTCGTAGACACTTTCGCCCGGTTGTGGGTCCATTATTTTGGTCATGAGCGTAACCACTGTTCGGTTGGTATAAAACTCTGCAGCTGTATGTCCGCTATCGTCTGCAAATTCTTTTATAAGGTATTCGTAGGCATTCCCCAACTTGTCGTCCGCCACATTACTCAAACTGAGCTTGTGCTGTGAGAAATGCTCAATGAGATTAATGAGTGTTTCGTCTGTCAAACGGTTTTTGTTGGTCCAAGAGGCATCACCAAAAATACCGTACAACGTATCTGGGTTTGCCTTTTCAATTTCACGCATGGCATTTTGTATGGCCATACCCACATTGGTAGTCGTTTCACGTACGGTATTCCAATGCGCACCTTCTGGTACGATAAAATGGTGGTGCTCCGCAAAAGCAGCGTATTCTATATCGCCATCGCTTTCTTTTAAGGCATGTTCAAATTCTTCATCGTACACATCGCAAATGCGCTTGAAGAACAATAGCGGAAAGATGTATTGCTTATAATCCCCAGCATCAATGGTTCCGCGTAATGCGGTCGCTGCACCCCACAGGTATTTTTCTAATTCTTTTTGGGTCATAGTTAATTTAATTCTTCCTCGTAAGGTTCAGTTTCTACTTCTACTAATTGATTTTTCTCCACTTTAAGCAATTGCATTAACTTAGCTTTCAGCATTTTTCTACGTTCCTCATAAAACTCCAAGAAGCCATCCATCGACAAATCATTTTCCAATGGTATGTAGTGTAGTTGCTTGTAGTTACTTAATTCTGAACCACTAATTGTGTTTGAAAGCCATTCAACTAAAGGTGTTGCGTTTTTCTCCAGGTTCTGTGTTTCTTGTATCAATTGTAGGTTGCCAAGGCTATTGAATCTTGACATATAATCTTCAACTTTTACATCGTCATACCCCATTTTTTTCAAAGCCTTATGCGTAAAGAATTTCTTTGGATGCATATGGTCTTGATGAAACTTATAATTGTGATTTAATGGGTATAATAAACTTAAAACCATATAGGCAAAAGCGCTTCCATATTGTGTATTTAGTAAATTATCAACCGTGTCTTCATCAAAAGACAAGGACTTGTTGGAACCTTTGTATTTGTTGATTAATTCTTCAAGCGGGAAGGTTCCTAAGTTCTCAGCAATGATTTTTCTGTAAGTTGGGTACAAGTTATCGGGAGTACCACCAAACACTTTTCTAAGCAACGCTCTAATTAGCCATTCTTTAATATTGGCTCTGTTTTGTTGATGCTGATTACTATGCAAAACTTCCTCACCAATGCCGTTCTTTTTAAGGAAATAGGCTATCGGAATTACAGCATTATATGCAGTTAATGTTTTGCTGTCAAATCCAAATGATGCTATAAGCTGAAATGAAATATTTATTGCAGCAGAAATGGAGTCCCATTGACTTTCAATTACCTGCATGTTTTCGGATGAAAAGTTATCTACTTTAAACTTCACATCTAAATCGGCAAGCACCAAACAAGATTTTAAGACTAAGTCTTTATTGATATTGAAACCAGGGTCGATACTGTTTACAGAATCAACAAACTTATGAATAACCTCACGAGCATCTTTATCCTTCCATTGTGCGGTAGCAATCGACAATAGTAAATCGGAGTAGCTCAACTTAGTTCCACCACTGTTCACACGAATAAAAATGTGAAGGACTTTATCTAATTCTTCCGATTTTTCTAAATAGAAGTTTATTAGTTCTTTGTCATTAAATTTCTCATACAAATTAGAAAGCGTATTTGAAGCAAAGTCAATTTGCTCATCAGAATATTTAGAAGAATCTGCTAATGAATTTTTAGTGATATAATTCATTAACTGAATAAGACCGGTGTAATCCAGAATATCTCCAACTTTAAACCAATGGAATTTGCTGCTAAAGTTCGTTTTGAAGTGTTTTAATTCTTCATCAGAAAGAAATCTAAAATCATAAAGCATTTCATTATCCTCAGCAGCAGATAAAAGGTTTATGTACAAGTGTCGTTTAGGAAAAGCGTGGTCGCTCTTCCAGTTATACCTATTGAGTTTGTAGGCATAGCTACCTTTTAATCCAAGATAAAGAGAAGTCAAACGTTGTTGTCCATCTAAAACCGCTCTACGGTCCTTTGTAATACTCAATTCCGCAGGGTCGTTATGGCGTTTATCTCTTTGGTGGAAATAAGGTAAAAACCTATAAAACTTAAATCTATTTACATGTTCTGCTTTAACATGCCAAAACAGAAAAGTACTAATAGGATAATCCCTCATAATGGAATCAAAGAGCATTTCAATTTGTCTTGTATTCCAAACAAATTCTCTTTGAATTGCAGGTAGAATGAACTCTTGCTCACTGATAGAAGTGATAGCTTCTTTTATCGTAATTGGTTTTTCGTATGCCATTATATAAACTCCTTTAAAATCGTTTTAAAATTCTCTTCTGCCTTTTGGCTTGCATCCCATGCTGTTTTTAAATCAGCCAAAGCAACCTCTACACTTGGTAAGTTATCTTCAATGATTTTCTCGACATATAGTGGAATATTAAGGTTGTAATCGTTCTCCTTTAAATCCTCTTTAGAGGCAATTTTTACATAGTTTTCTACCTCTTCAAAAGCAGTATACCAAGAAAACAATTGCTCTACATGTTCTTTTTCAAGGTAGTTTTGTGCTCTTCCTACACGAACTTGGTCGGAACCATCAATAAATAAAACTTTCCCTTTTTTATGGTTCTCCTTGTTTTGTTTAAACACCATCACGCAAGCTGCTAATTGGGTACCATAGAAGATGTTTGGACCTAAACCAATTACAGCTTCCAGTAAATCATCTTTCAATAATTTCTCTCGGATTTTGCCTTCTGCACCTTTTCGGAATAAAGCGCCATGAGGTAATACCACTGTCATTCGACCTGTGCTATTCATGGACTTAATCATGTGTTGCACCCAGGCCATATCACCATTTCCTTTTGGTGGCACACCAGCTATGTTTCTACCGTATGGGTCGTTGGTCCAATTTTCAGCACCCCAGTCTTTTAAGGAGAAAGGAGGGTTGGCAATGACACAATCAAAGGTCTTTAAACCATCAGCCACGAAAAAGGCCGGGTTTCTAAGTGTATCTCCACGGTGTACTTGAAAATCTTCAATACCATGCAAGAACATATTCATTCTTGCAATGGAACTGGAAGTCAAGTTCTTTTCTTGTCCATATAATTTAAGGGTACGGTAATCTTCCTTGTTTTCTTTCAAGTGGTCTACACATTCCAATAACATACCACCTGTACCACAAGCAGGGTCGTAAACTGATTCGCCTTCGTGAGGATCGAGAATTAAACCTAAAAGGTGAACAACAGAACGAGGGGTATAAAATTCTCCCGCTTTTTTATTGGTTAAATCAGCAAAGTGCTTAATCAGATATTCGTAAGCATTACCTAAAATATCCGGTTCAACCAATGAGTTGGATAAAGTGTATTGCGAAAAATGTTCAATTAAATCCGTAAGCAATCTATCCGATAACTTGTTTTTATTACTCCATTGTGCATCACCAAAAATACCGTACAGCAATTCTTGGTTGGCTTGTTCAATACCACGCAAAGCTTTTTCGATAGCTAAACCAACATTGGTAGTCGTTTCTCTCACATCCGTCCAATGACAACCTTTAGGAATTTCAAAACGGTGAAACTCAGGCAAAGATGCGTATTCAGCATCTCCATCAGATTCATCTAATGCCTGTTGGTATTCTTCATCATACACATCCGAAAGTCGCTTAAAAAACAATAAGGGAAATATGTAGACTTTAAAGTCAGACGCATCCACTGGACCTTTTAAAATCCAAGCAGCTTTAGAGAGGTATTGCTCTAATTGTGATAATGTGAGTTTATCTTTGGTCATATTAAATTTTTATTTCTTTGATGTGGGTTTTTGTGCCATTTAATTCTGTAATTACAGAAATAGTGTCACCTTCTTTTAAGTTATTATCCTCAACCATTTTAGGAGGAATACTAATTGTTTTGATAGAAGAATTGGGTAGAAGTGTTCCCCAGCCATTTTCAGCTATTCTTGTTATTCTTCCAGACATCCATTCGCCTTCAATTGCTTTACAGTTCCATTTTGCTTTATTAGCATCAATATCCTGATTGTTTGAAACAAACTCATTAAACCATAAAATCAAGTCGAATAATAAAAAGACGCAACTTCTAAAAAAGTAATCTGATTTACAGTTTTTTATGTAACTATCTACTTCATATTTTAAATCACCGTAGGCATGTGAACCGTCTTGAATTATATCTAATAACTTATGGATGTTAAACGTTATAATCGGAGAAACAACTTCTTCTTCTAAAACATAATCATTATGTTTTCCTGCAAGAAAAATACTTGATCCATTAATCCAACCTTTTGCTCCAATTAATTCAGAAGGTATTATTTCTAACTTTCCTAATGAATAAAATAAGGCTTCAACGATCTTTCTTACAGAGGTAAGTTTGTCCTCACCTCCTTTAATTTTATCGTTTTTTTCAATATGCTTTACAAGCTCCAACAAGCGAGAATAATTTTTCTTTCCTAAAAAATTATCAGAACACGTACTTAATACGTCTTTGTATTTCTTTTGAAGAATGTATTCTTCCTTTTGTTCGACTCTACTAATGATATCTTTAATAATTCGATCATCATCTTCACCTTTAACATAAAATTCACCGAAACTTTGTTTAAAAATTTCATTTGACTGATAATCAGGTTGACCAGTAAAAATAAAAAATGGTAAATCAAGCTTATTATTCAACTCAATTAATTTGTCTCTTGAAGCTTTTAAACCATCAAGCCCCGTTACAGTATCGCTTTTTTTGAATTTAACTTTAGCATCTAAAATAACAGCATGTATCTCATCAATATTCTGCTCAAGATAAAGCATACCTTCTTCATGAGATTCAAACGCAATAATATCAACATCATCTTGCTCGGCCTGTCCGATAAAATCTTTACCTGTAGTATGGCAATCATCATCTATCCAAAGTACTTTATAATTCATCCTCTATATTCTTTTTACTTATTGGTAAACTGATTTTGTAAACAACTGGAAAAAGGGATTTGGAATTGTTTATCAACTCAAATTCTCCTTTATATGCAGTGACTATTCTTTTGATATCTGCTCCTCCAATACCTGTACCTTTGCTGTCAGTAGTTTTTTCACCTCGGGTAATTAATCTTTGAAACGTGAAATTTTCGGGCATTGGAATTCCGTTATTTGATATCTCTAATACACATGATTTGTTAATGGAATTATAACTGAGCTCTGTTCGTATTATATTTCCTTTTATTCCTTTAAAACCATGATCAATGGCATTCGAAACAATGTTTGAAAAAAGACTTAGGAAATCTTCTTCATCAATATCAAGATATGGAACTTTGATTCCCGAATTGTTAAATGAATTCTCGTCAACTTTAGGTTCTTCAAAAACAAACGTGTCATTTTGAAACCTTTGATGAGCATTTTTTACAAGTTTTACAAGTTTGTAAGTTCCAACTGCTACTGCTTCTGATTTATCTTGTTCTAAAAGCCTACTTAAACCTAGTATAGTTGTTTCCATACTTAATAAATGCTCACCAAGAGTTTGGTTAAGGTTTTTGCTATAGACGTCATCTAAAGATATTGTAGAACCACTCTTTTTGGCGATAAACTTTCTAGTGCCTGAAAGATTAGATTTAAGAGCACTAAGGTATTGTCGAAAGGTATGTTTAATTGAAGCAAACTCATTAAAAGTTTCTTCTTTCAATCCTAATAACTCTCGTTGATAATTTATTTCAGCTTCCTTAGCTTGAATAAACGCTTGATTTGCACCAGCGACCTTTGCTCGTTGTTCTTCAATAGAGGGTAGCTTTATTACAATCTCAAGCAGATCATCTCTTCTAATCATTGGAATAGCAGCACCCTGCCTGTATGAAGTGAGCTGTTCTTCTACATAATCTGCATGTAACTCATTGATAAGATAGGCTGCATCTACTATCTGCTCATTAATTTTAAACGAAAGAATATCAGGATTTAAGAAAATGGGCTCATTTAAAAACTCGAAATAAGTTGGCTTTAATGTTTTCCAACGCGTTGCAAGCAATAAACAAGATTCATCAATAATTCTTAAATGAGGTCTGGTAAACTCTGTTTCCTCTACATTAGAAACGTCCAATTTGAAATCCATCTTATCATCTCTCAGGTCTCTAATTCTTATCATCTTTCCAGAATCAGGAATATCTCTTCTTGACCCTCTGAAATATGTCAGAAGGTTTTTAAGTTTCACACCTTCTATCTCTTCTTGAAAGTAACGAGGGATGTTTAAGTTAAAGTCGTTTGCAATAACATCATCATTGGTTATTATGCGAACGGCATCAGTGTTTTCAACTTGCTGAGAAACACTAAGAAGTTTTTCAACTTCAATTATATTTTCCCTTGGTGAAGGTTTTGAAATACAATCATCAGCTGAAACGAGTCTTATTTTCCCCGGTAGTTCCTTTGATTTATTTAATACAAGGACAATAAACGGTATTCCTGTATGATGAAGAATACCTCCAGGAAAGGATATAATCGTATCAATAAAATCTTCCGTTATTAAACGTTCTCTTAATCTTTGTTCAGAGCCTCCTCTGAATAAAATTCCTTGGGGTAAGACGGCAACCAGCTTACCTGAGCTTGTTAATGAATCCAGGCCTATGTTTAACAAAAACTCTTCAGCCGTTCTAAAGTACGGATACTGTTCTCTATAAAACCCATTTAAACGCATACCAAATGGAGGGTTGGCAACGATTAAATCAAATTTTTCGTGGATAGGCCAATTCGCTATTGAATCTTCACATTTAAAATCTGCTTCTCTATTATGAACAATTAATCTCAACTGTCCAATAGCCCATGTTTGTTGATTCAATTCTTGTGCATAAACAAAACTAGAATCTTTATAATCTTTGATAAAAGAAACAACTCCAGCAAATGGGTTGAAGACTTTTAGTCCTTTGGTTGAACCTACATAAGCATTTACAAACTCCGTAAGCTGTTTTGGCTGAATAAATTCGCCACCTCTTCTCCCTTGGGACAATGAAATACGTTCCAGTGTTTCATCAAAAACAAAAACTAAATTTTCCTTAAGCCACTCGGAATCAATTGAGGATAATAAATCAATTATATTATTGAGTGATCTTTCACTTAGTTTATCGAGAGAAGGAGAAAAAACATCAAATACTTTCTGAATTGATTCACTCTCTGCATTTTGCAATAATTGAATGAATACATGTTTTGGCTCACGCTCATTCAACAAATCTTGAGTTATTAAATTCTCTGAACGCAAATAAATAAATAGTAGTACAACAGAGTAGTCTTCTGTGTTTACATCACTTCTTAAAACATCAAAAAGCATCCAAACTTTTTGTAAAACTATTTCCTTATCACTCATCGAATTAAAATCCTTCATAACTAAATTAACTTTTGATTACGTTACAAAGATTTACTCAATCTGTGTGGTGTATCTGCACTAATCATATTTACTTAAAATATTTTCAAATTTTTCTTTTAACTGTGTTCTCAATTCAATAGGTTTAAGAATCTCTAAACCATCTCCATAGGACATTATCACAGACATTAATTCGTAATTGATAAAAACCTCTATTTCAATGATTAAATTTTCTCTATCAATTACCTTTTGGGAACCATGTATAGGTTTACTAAAAATGTATGGGGCTAACTGTTCGTTAATTTTAATCTGAACTTTTTGAGGGTTTTCATTTTTTGGAATAGAAACGCCTATAACATCTTCAAACAATTCATTGAAATCGGTATTAGCTTCTCTATAGGCAATTTCTGAAAGTTCATTTATGGTTATAATTCTATCTAAAGAAATGTTGGTGAAATTTTCATGATCATCTACCATCCCAATAAGAAACCACCGGTTATTGTATTGTTTTAATAGTTGCGGATGAAATACGTATCGAACAGGTTCACTTTGTCTGAATCCCTGATATTCAATTTTAATAACCTTTTGATAGGTGATGGCGTGATAAATCGGGGAGATAAACTCCAGGCCCTTTAAATATTCATTTTGTTCAAATTGAATTACGTCTTTATTATTTGGTAAAAGAGAGAAACTCGACTCCAAGCGAGTTGTAAGTTCTCCAATCCAATTAAATTGAGGTAACCCCTTAAACCTACCTAATGTCAATAAAGCTTCTTTTAATTGATTAGCTTCTGCTTCATTCAACGGTTGTGAATTAATTGAGAATTTTGTGTCTGCATAGCGGTAAAACACTTTTCTACCTTCCTTGTGTCGATTCAATTCAATAGAGTATCCAGCATCACTCTCCATGAATTTTATATCCTCAAAAACTTGTCTTTTTTTTATTCCCTCGTTGCTTCCGGTAAATTCATAAATAGCCTGATTACATGCCTCAATAAGGTCATCCATGAAATATCGTTTTCCGATATTTCTAAAGCATTTATCCAATGCTTGATAACGTATTATTGCATGTTTGTTAGTAGCCATTTAAATATTTTTTTTCAACTCTTTTCCTTTTTCCGTTAATCTATATTTCTGCTTACTACTTTTAGGCTTATCAGGGATAGTCATTTCAATAAAGCCTTGCTCTAAGGCAAGCTTCACATATTGTTTCCTAAAATGCTCGTCAATTTTCAGTAATAAGTTTTCTTTTAATTCTTTACTACTGTGTTCACCTGTAATTAAAGAGACTAGCTTTTTAACTTCCGTGGTAACTTCCGTGGTAACTTCCGTGGTAACTTCCGTGGTAACTTGATCGGTAGTCCCCATTTTAAAAATAGTAACCTCCATACCACCTTGCATTTCTTTAATTACAGGCTCGGGTAAGCCTTCCTTTTTGCAAGCTTCTATAATTTTTAAGGTTCCGCTTCCCCAAGTATCGATATAGCCTGCTAAAAAACAAGCATGAGCAATAATGGGATTTCGGGGCAGAGAACTATGCGGTTTAAGTAAATCAGCTTCTGTTAGTTCATTGGGTAGTTTGCCCACGTTCCAAAGTGAAATCCGATCATCATAAACACGCATTTGAGTATGAGCTCCCATATAACTACGGTGTACCAATGCGTTTAACAACATCTCTCGAAGGGCTACAATTGGATATTCATCCTTTTCTAATCTGCGCATCCCTTCAAACTCAATCCGTTTAGTAAGGAATTTATAATTAAGCTGTGCTTGAACTTCTTTTAGGAGGTAAACCAAGTTACCTTCTAATATTTCGTGAAAACGCAAATCAGTAGAATCCTTTACGAAACGACCAATACGCACCTGAATACTTGGGTAAAACTTGTTAGGGTCTTTAGCAAACAAAATAATTGCGGCTCTTTTTAGCTGCCCTTTTTCAATTAAATTGAGCTTTTCCAATATCTGAAAAGTAGAAAGTCCATCCACATCAGGCATACGTCCGTATTTCAAGCCATCTTGAATAAACTGATCTAAACTATTTGTGTCAATATCGTTGATGGAGGCACGTTCTTCTATAACATCATCCCAAGTTTTACCAGCCTTTTTGAGCAAAAACTCATTCAGTTCCACTCCGGTTAGTTCCATTTTAGTGCTTCCAGAACGGTAGTAATACCTTCCTCTTAAAGAAACAGGAACGGAGTAGGGCTGTACTTTTATTTCAATATACTTGCTACCGCTTTCTTCCTGCAAATTCACATCGCAAATAATACCCATTGCATTGCGAATTTTGTTAGGGAGGTCTTCCAGTAGTTTTTGATAGTTGTCTAAATGAGTAACATTACCATCATCCTCTTTACCAATGTATATGGCTCCACCTTGAGCATTTGCAAAGCCACAAATCCATTTCAGGTAGTCGTCATGCCAACTTTGTTTCCATTCTATGTTTTGTCGCTCGCTCACTATTTCTTTTTAGGTTTTGATTCTAATAAATCTTTAACATTCACTTTTAATATTTCCGCAATCTCATAAAGCACCTCCAATTTGGGTTGTTGCCTATTTTGAACATAGGAATTAACCATATTATAGCTTTTGCCTAACTTTTCAGCTAACCATGTTTGTTTAATTCCCTTTTCGGCTAATACCTCTTTAATGCGATTCATCTCTGTTGCTTTTATTAGAAAATTTAGCTTGAATATTACAAATCGTAAATATAGTAAAACATCTTAATTTTTGAGATATTTTAACTTACTTTGAGACGATAATTTACCCAATCAAAGTTTTGCATATAAACACAAAATATTATCTTTGTTTTGCCTTGAAATAGAGGCAGGTTGACATTTTGGATAGCAAATTTCAGGGAGTTTGTGCCCTATTTGTGCCCCAAAGCTTGTAAGTCATTGTAAACCAAAGGAAGTTAGGTTTTGTATCGGAAAGTAAACTCCCCTACTCCGGAAACTGGCGTAGCTCCCACCCTCTTGCAAACAGGTTGGATTTGCACAGTTCCCGTGCTGCATAGGCCCCGGCGTGGTAG
>Ga0116152_10001305_pt1 | contig 20612 bp, 16 predicted proteins | sample AD_UKC119_MetaG_FD_89894 | JGI IMG/M metagenome (GOLD analysis project Ga0116152, IMG submission 89894) | Active sludge microbial communities of municipal wastewater-treating anaerobic digesters from Hong Kong - AD_UKC119_MetaG | ecosystem: Engineered > Bioreactor > Anaerobic > Digestate...
GCCGCGCCGGATAGGTGATGGTCACGTCCACGCAGAGGCTGAGAACCTCGGAAAAGAAATTATAGGGCATCATCGCCATGGTAATGGTTCCCCCTTACTTGAAAACTTTGCGGGCAAAGGCGCGCAGGCACTTGCGCCATACCGTCCACTCGTGGTAGCCGGGGCAGGTGTAGGTGTCGTAACACAGGCCCGTTTCGTCAAACCGCCGCAGGTCGGGCGTCAGGCCCTGGATAATCCGGTCCTCCTGCTCGCCGTACCCAAAGAAAAACAGGCGGATTTTATCGTTGAACGCGGCGGTATCCCTGAACTTCTCATAATAATCAAAATCGCAGTACCACCGGCGGGTCAGCGCGCCGCTGAAAATACCGATCCAGGGAAACGTCCCCAGATGGCGCAGCGTGGTCATCGTCGTCTGGTAGCTGCCCATCGACAGTCCCGCCATCGCGCGGTTTTCGTCGCCCGCCTTCACGCGGAAGCGGCGCTCAATAAACGGGATGTTGTCGTTAAGCAGCATGCTGTCAAAATCACCGGAAAGGAACGCATTGTCCACACGCGTATCCACGCAGTACAGGCCGTTCATCACCACGATCATGGGCTCGCACTCGCCCGCGGCGATCAGGTTGTCCAGAATGTAGTTCATTTTACCCTGCCAGATCCAGCCGGTTTCGGTTTCACCGCCGCCGTGCTGCAAATAAAGTACAGGGTATCGCCGCTGCGGATCGTCGTCGTACATCGGCGGGGTGTACACCCAGCAGTCGCGCGTACGGTTGGTGGTTTGGGCAAAAAAGTGCTCCAGCCTAAGCGTGCCGTGGGGCACATCCTTGCAGGCATAAAAGTCGTCCTCTTCCGGAATATCCACAAAGTTGGCGGTCTTGTGCGCGCCGTAGGCCACCCGCCCCAGCGGATTGGTTACGCACACGCCGTCCACGAAGTAGTTCAGATAGTGGAATCCCGCGGGAATGCCCTGCACGCGCACGCTCCAGTAGCCCTCGTCGTCGCGGGTCATCAGGTGCTTCCGGTCGGTCATCAGGCCGCCGAAGCCGCTCACGGCCACCTCGCGCGCTTGCGGCGCATAAAAACAGAAGGTCACGTCGCCGTTGTCCTCCACGTTAGCCGCTTCATGCTCGAATATATGACGGGGGCCGACGTTGCCGTCGGCATCCCGAAAGAGTTTCATTTTTAGGTTGACCGCGTCGAAAAACAGTCCGTCCGAATGGATGGCTTCGTTATCGCTGAACCGGTAGGCCATGGTGTATTCCCCCTTGTCCGTTTTCGCATGGATGAGGATTTTGAAAACCGCGTCACGCGCGCAGACGTCTGCTGCCCGCGTGCGTCATCATTTGCCCAAAACCGTCAGCGAGCCGTCCGGCTCACGGCGGTACTGCTTTACATACGCCCAGGCCAGCGCGGGATCCATCTGCGCCACCTCGTGGCCCTTTTCGCGCATGATGACATAGTTGTACAGGTTTTGGCGCTGCGCGTCGCCGGTGTAAAAGCGCTGCACATCGTAGGCATGGTGCGGATGGCGCGCGGACGGCGTGAGCGTGTAGCTTTCGTCGCCGGTCACACCGCAGCCGCTGGGATTGTAGCCGCCGATCTCCGGCGTGGGCTTGACGGGAATGTGATTGTATTGCTTCCAATAATCATACTGGTGCTGCTGGGAGCTGAGCCTGAACACCGGATAGGACGGCTCCCGACTGCCGTAGGTGTACCACACGGGCATGCGGTAGTCGTATTCCTTTTTGCGCTCCAGACCGACGGCGAAGGGAATCTCGTCCTTGTAATTGATCTCGGTATACGCGCCGCGCCGGCCCGGCCAGTTGCTGTCGATGGGGCAGATGGCCGCGATCTTTTCGGGATAGGCCATCGCAACGGACATGGCCTGCGCCGCGCCGTTGGAAAATCCGGACAGATACACACGGCCGGCGTCCACCGGATAGTGCGCGATCAGATGCTCGATCAGCCGGGCGCTGAAAGCAACGTCGTCCTCCTGATCCGGCAGCATGCTGCTGTTCCAGCCGCAGCGGTTGGTGCCCCACGGATAGCAGGTGATAAAGCCTTCCGCCTCGCCCAGCTCGTGGAACTTGGTCATCTCGGCCGCCTCGGCCGGATTGTCGGATCCGCCGTGGAAGAACATCAGCAGCGGCGCCTTGGCCGACGGATTTTCTTTTACGCGCTTTGGCACATGCAAAAACCACGTATGCGGATTATCATCGTCCGGCAGCATCTCCTCCACGTGGCATTCCATCATCGTTTGCGGATCGGGAATACGGGGCTCGATATCGCCGTGCGCGCCGGTATTGGTACGGCGTACGGGCCGATACAGCGTGTCCCACGCATCCTTTAGCAGCGCGGAGCTGACGGCGGGCGCCGCCTTGCGTACGGTAACGCGCTGCAGCGGGTTTTGCCTGTTTTCGCAGGTTCTGCTTTCGGGCGTATCGGCTGCCAGCGCGGCACGGTTGGCCCGGCAGAAATACGCGGCGGTGTCGGCATCGCTGCCGGACAGCCACAGGGGCATGGGCGCATACACGGCTTTGGCAAACGCCTGCGGGCACAGCGTGCCGCCGACCGCCAGCACCGCGGCGATGTTCTCGGGATGCACGGCCGCCAGCGTCAGCGCCATGTCCGCGCCGCCGCCGATGCCCAGCACATACTTGGTGTCGTTCATCGGATGCCAGCCGCTCATCATGGATTCCAGCGTCGGGATGCCCAGGGCGTTGAGCTTCATCGGTTCGTTGTCCGGCTTGGCCATGCCGTCCTGAAAGACGGTAAAGGCCTGCACGTCGTCGGGCCGATCGGGCGCAAGCGCCGCGTTCCATCCGCCGTCCGCCGGCACGGGAAAGCTTAGCACCAGCTCCTTTTCATCGGCCAGCGCCTGCAGCTTCCAGTCCCGCAGGGCGGCCTCCACGCTGCCGCGGGTGACCGTATCCATGAGCACCGTCAGGCTGCACCGCTTAAACGCCGTGCGCTTCTCCTCCCCCGGGTAATATAAAAACAGTTGTCGATCGTTCTTATCCAACGTTTTCAAAAACAATGACATATTCGATATCTCCTTTTTTATCGGACCAAGGCAAGCGAGGTGGAAAGCACCCGTGTGATGGCGAATTGGGATTTACGCCTCGTTTGCCGCTCATCCCTTCAAGCCGCTGGTTACGGTGCCTTCCACAAAGTACTTCTGGCCGATGATGTAGAGCACCAGCATGGGCAGGATGGAATACAGCGCGCCCGCAAACGCCGGCCCGTACTCGGACGTATCCGAGCCGATGAACAGCGCCAGGCCGTTGGCCAGCGTGCGCATCTTGGTGGAGCTGGTGACCAGCAGCGGCCACATCAGGTCGTTCCACGCAGCGTTGACGCCCAAAATCAGCATGGTGATCATGGTGGGCATTACCTGCGGCATCATGATTTTCCAATACAGTCCGAATTCGCCTACACCGTCTATCCTTCCTGCCTCTTCCAGCTCTTTGGGCAGGGCAACAAAGGCGGAGCGCATCATAAAGATCGAAATGGCGACAGCCAGCTTCGGCAATACCAATCCGGCGTAGCTGTCGTACATCCCCATGGTTTTTACCACCAAAAACAGCGGGATCATGATGACCTGGAACGGGATCATCATCGTCGCCAGCACCATTAAAAACAGCACATTGCGGCCCTTGAACTGGAAGCGCGCGAACGCGTATCCGGCCAGCGAGCAGATGAACACCGACGGGATGGTGGTCAGCGTAGCGTAAATGCACGAGTTTTTAATGTAAACAAACACCTTCAGGCGTTTGGCCAGCCGCTGATAGTTTTCCAATGAAAACGTTTTGGCAAAGAACGTCGGCGGATAGCTGATGATTTCCTTGGCGGGCTTGAAGGAGCTGATCATCATCCACACCACGGGCAGCAGCACGATCAGCGCGATGATGAGCAGCAGCAGGAAGATCGGGAAGTGGGCAAGCCGCCGTTTGATTCTGATAGACATGTTCACAATCCTCCCTTAATCCGTTTCGCGCCTGAGCATGGCGGTATACATGATGATCGTGATAACCATCACGATGGCCAGCAGCACAATGGACAGTGCGGAGGCGTAACCCATGCGGTTGATTTCAAAGCCGCGGGTATATATGTACGATACCAGTGTTTCCGTGGTGTAGTTTGGCCCGCCGCCGGTGGTGGTGTACACGATATCGAACACCTGAAAGGAGCCGATGACGCGCGTCATGATCAAAAACCAGAGCGTGGGCTTGATCCCGGGGATCGTGATATGGAAAAACTGGCCGAATTTGCCGCAGTTGTCGATATCGGCGGCCTCGTACAGGCTCGTGGGTACGTTCTGCATGGCGCCGATCAGGATGGTGGTGGAAATGCCGAACGTCTTCCACACCGACATGAACACGATCACGTAAATGGTGATGGAGGAATCGTTCATGAAGTTGATCTTGCCCAGCCCCATCAGCCGGCACAGATAGGTGACATAGCCGACGTTGGAATGCAAAATCAGCTTCCACATAATGCCGGTGGCGGTAGCGGAGCAGATGATGGGCATAAAATAAATTGCCCGGAAAATTTTGTTGGACTTGGTATTCTTGGTCAGCAGACCGGCCAGCGCAATGGCAATGATCAGCTGGGCGGGCACCTCGACGAGCGTCCACTTGACGGTTACCTTCAGGCTGTTCCAGAAGCGCCAGTCGGTGAACACTTCCTTAAAATTTCCCAGCCCAAGGAACGTGGTGTTATTCATGGTTGTGGTGATATCGAACAGGCTGATTCCAAAGCAGCCCAGCAGCGGCCCGATATTAAAAGCCAGTAAAAGCAGCATAACCGGCGCGATGAACAGATACGGCGTCAGCCGGTGTTTCCATGCTTTTTTACCAATGGACATCTCCATGGCGATCCTCCTTGTAGATAGGAAAGCGGGGCTGAGGCCAAGGGTCTCAGCCCCGCTTTCGGATTACCGCAGGGGTCGGTTTAGTTCAGGAGTTTATCGGCTTCGGCCTGCGCATTGTCCAGCGCGACATTCGCATCCTGGCTGTCTACCACAACGTCCTCAATCATCGCTTCGATCACTTCAACCGCCAACAGGTAGGTCTGGGTGAAGGCGACGGGCGCCATATAGGTGGAGGAGGCGTCAGGATCGGTGCAGGTCATCAGGGCCAGTTTTTCGGAGGCCTGATAGCGCGCGTCGTTGATGGCGGGCAGGTAATAGCCGGGGTAGCCGCATTCCAGCGACCAGGCCAGCGAGCCGGTGGTTTCGGTGTCTTCGTAGCCCTCATACCACCAGTCGATGAAGCGGTATGCAGCTTCTTTTTCAGCATCGGTAGCATACTTGGTTACGCAGAAACCGGTCACGGAGGAGGGGTTCATGGCGCCCGCATCGCCGTAGGGCAGCATGGCTACGCCATAGTTGATGCCTGCCGCGTCCGCGCCTGCGCTCAGCCATGCGCCGTCAGGCATAATGCCGATCTGGCCGGCCTTGAACATGCTTTCGGTGTCAGATTCGAGAGGGTTGTCGCCGGAGTCGATCATGGCCTTAAGCCAGTTAAGGAAATAGGCATAGCCCTCGTTGCCGGAGAAATTGGCCTTCAGGTTGCCGTCCGCGTCAAAGTCCACAAACAGGCCGCCCATACGCTGCAGGAGCTGCAGGTTGGTGAAAATGCCGTTGTAGCCGATGCCGGAGCCGTACACGTTCATATCCTCATTGGTGATCTGCGCGGCAAACTCCGCCCATTGCGCATAGGTGGCCGGGGGCGTGTCGGGGTCGAGGCCGGCGGCTTCAAACAGGTCCTTGTTCCAGTACATGTAGCGGCCCGTTACCTGGAAGGGCACGCCGTAAAGGATGCCGTTGCGGCTCATGGCGTCCAGATAGCTGGTAATAAAGTCATCTTTCACCAGCGTGGTTTCGGTAAAGATTTCGTTCATGTCGATCAGATAATCGCCGTACATATCCGGATAGTTGCTGGCGCCCAAAATCATCGTGGGGCCTTCGTCAGCCGCAAAGGTAGCGGCGATCTTGGTCTGGAATTCGGCGTTGATATCCATCTCCACCGTGATGCCGTAGGGATTGGTGTCGTTGAACTCATCCACCTTTTCGATCAGCACGTCGCCGTCGGATCCGGTCCAGCCGTTCCAGAACGTGATGGTGATCGGTTCGCTGGATTCAGCGCCGGCAAAGGACATCAGTCCAAATACCATCGTCAAAGCCAGTACCAGAGATAAAACCTTCTTCATGTGTGTTGCCTCCGTTTCAATTCATCCGAAATAGTTGCTATTTCGATTTAGTTTACCCCATTATAGCGATGGGCCAAATGCTTTGTCAATACTTCCCGCCGGAATTTTCTAAAACTTTTTCGTGATTCTGCAATATTCGGCTGTTTTGGCACCATATCCCACCAGTATATTCATCGTTTGATGTATAATATGGACGCAGGACACCATATTCCACCATGTGCCCGGTCGGGGCTGACGCTGCGTATTTATGCACGCGCACAAAAATGCGCCCGCCTGCAAAGCGGACGCATGATCTGTTTTTAGCTAATATTTTAGCCTTTAGCGCGCATCAGCGTGGCAATCTGCAGCTTAGGCGTCATGATCCGCTTGAGCGGCGTGGTGATATTGTTGTTCATCAGCGTTACGGCCAGATCGATGCTGAAGTGCGCAAACTCCTCCATGGTGATATCCACATAGGCAGCGTTGGGCGCAAGCACCTGCATGGTTTTGTTTACGCCGTGCACCAGCAGCGCACAGTCCTCATTAATGCGGATGCCCTGCTCGCGCATCGCCAAAATGACGTTGACGGCGCTGGTGTCGCGCAACACAAACAGCGCGGTGGGCGGCTGGAAGGCGGTAAAAAGCGACGTGATATACTGCCTGCAGGCCTCGCCGTCGTCCGGCCGGATGGCCGCCATCCATTCATCCGGAATGTCCACCCGGTTTTCGCGGCAGCTGTCCAAAAAGCCGGCCAGGCGGATGGACGAGCCTGCCGAGCGGGCGTCCACGCCCACCACGGCAATGCGACGGTGGCCGTAATCTATCAGCGTTTGGGCACAGCGTTTGCCCAGCTGGTAATGGTCTATCGAGATCCCGCTGATGTTGGCGCTTGAATCGTTGGCGACAACGATGGGAATTTCGTTGCCCAGGGAGGACAGGAACTCCACATCCTCGCCGGACGCGCCGCTGACGATCACGCTGCTGAACTGCCAGGAGGTAAACTGGTCGCGCTGGGCCTGCAGCTTGCCGGGCAGGAAAAAGCGGATGATGAAATCGCAGTTGAGCTGTTTTTCCTCCACGTAGTTCGTTGCCCCGCGGAAAAACCGGCCCATGCTTTCGTCCAAAAACAGGCTGCTCCAGAAGATCCCGACCACACGCGCGTTATTCTCGCTGCTTTTGCGCAGCCTGCGGGCATAGATATTGGGGCGGTAATCGATGCTGCGCGCCGCTTCCCGCACGCGCTTTTGCGTCGCTTCGGAAATGCGAAGCTCATCCCCCCGCCCGTTGAGAACGATGGATACCGTACTTTGGGATAAGTGCAATGACTCCGCAATCTGTTTGAGTGGGGACGTGGAAGACGCCTTCATGCCGTACACCTGCCTGCTGTTTAGCTAAATCGTTTTGCACTTCTATCATAGCAGGATTTTAAAATTTGTCAATAATATGCATTCGCTGAATTTACAAGGGTTTGCGGCCTGCGGCAGCCGGCATAGCCCGCCATTATGCGCCGATTTTTGCAAAATGCGGCTTGCGGCGCGCCGGTCGGCACGCTACAATGTAACACTCCGGACGGGCAGCGTGGATCAGGGTGCCGCGCCTGCGCTGCGCCGGTTGCGCTTGCGGTAGTCCGACGGCGTGATACCGTAGATTTCCCGAAACACACGCGCAAAATGCTGGCGGTTGTTAAAGCCGGAGTCCATGGCGATATCGATGATGGCAAACCCCGTGGTGGACAGCAGCTTGGCCGCGTGGTCGCAGCGCACCGCATGCAGATAATCCACCAGTGTGCCCCGCATATACCGGCTGAACAGCGCCTCCAGATAGGAGCGGCTGATGCCCGCCTCCCGTGCGACCCGGTCCACCGTCAGCGGCTGCTGAAAGTTTTTGTAAATATAGTTCTTCGCATCCGTAAGGTATTGCACGCCCATAAACCGGTGCTGGCCATGGAAGGATCGCGCCAGCTTGACAAACAGGTTTTCCATGGCGCCGCGCAGCGCGGTTTCCCTGCCGCTAAGGCTGTTTTCCCATTCGTAGCGGATTTCGCCAAGCGTAACGTTGATGTATTGCCGGTCGTCCAACGTGCAAAACCGGCCCTTTTGGGCAAAGAACGAATCAATCATCGGCGCGTCCAGGCAAAGGCGGTTCAAATCCAGGTACGGTACGGATTGTACATTATGGTAGACCAGCTTCAGGTAACGGCACGTCTGATCCGGATCGCTGATCAGTTCCGCACAGGTGTTTCGTCCCAAAAACACCACCGAACGCGCGCCCAAAGAACGTCGGCTTTTATTGCAAATAACGGTGCAATGCCCTGATATTACTTGCAATACAAGGTTATCGTCCTCCCCGTTGTCAAGGGGCATACGGCTGTCCACCGAGCCCTGCTCGCAATTGCTGATCCAGATCGGTAACTTGGATAAATAAGGATATGGCATATTATCCCCCAAATAATTCAGACAATCCGTTCCATTTTTGAAAACAGTATTCATTATATTGCTTATGGCGGAAAAAAGTCAACTATACTGATGGCGAAGGATGTGTGAAATGCATGAATAACCGAGGACGCGGCGAAGAGCGCTTGCGCTTGGCGGAGTTACTCCGCCGCGAGTATGCCGTACGAAAAGACACCGCCGATCAGGAAGACGCGCTGCAGGAAGCGGCCGCGGCGCTGCACCAGCCCGAGGCCGACGCGCTGTACCGTACGCGCCTGAAAACCGCCATCGAAACGCTTTCCAACGGAACCAACACCGTGATTTACGACGACTTCGGCCAGCCCTCCATCATGACCTATATCCCTCCCCTTCAGGAAAAAGACCTGTTGCCCTCCAGCACATCCGCCGCGCTGCACCCCGCATTTTTACCGGGCGGGCGCGGATGCCTGATCGGCAAATACCAGTGCAGCCTGTACGGCGGCCAGGCGTGCTCCCTGCCCATGGGCGAGCCCATCTCCGGCGTCGATTTTGATACGGCGTGCGCGCTGTGCCGCCGCAAGGGCGAAGGCTGGAGCATTACGCCCTTTGCCCTGCGCATGGCCATTGCGCTTTCGTGCCGCAAGCGCGGCTTTTTGCCCCACGGTAACAATAATAAGGGATGCGATTTTACCCATCCGGCGGAGCAGGGCACCCTCGCGGGCGACGGCCCCGTGCTGTGCGGCAGCGGACCGGCGGCCTGGGCGCACGACAACACCGTAAACGGCGTGTACGACCTCAACGGCAACTTAAACGAGTGGGATGCCGGACTGCGCATCATGGACGGCGAAATTCAGGTGATCCCGGTGGATCAGCTGCTGGCGCCGGGTGCCGATCTGGGTCCGCGCTCCCCGCTGTGGCGCGCCATCGATGAAACCGGTGCGCTGGCAATGCCCGGCACCCCGGGCACCCTGCATTACGATGCGCCCGACGGCGGCATCCGCCTGACGCGCACGATGCGCTCATTGGGTATCGGCAACTGCGCCTTTGCCGATGTGCAAACCGAGGCGGGGCTGACCCCGCCCCCCATCGCAACGCTGCTGGGCCTTTGCCCGCAGCCGGACCGCAGCGGCTACGGCCTGGGCTGGCGCTGGATATCCACCACGGGCGAGGTGCTGCCGCTGTGCGGCGGCGCGTTCCGCGCCGAGGACCACGCGGGTGTGTTTTTTGTGGGCGCTACCTATCCGCGCACCAAGGACTACGCCCTCACCGGCCTGCGCGCCGTGTATTACCCAAAGGAGGAAAAGCCATGATCGGGCGCAAAAAAGCGGTACGCCAACACACGCTGCTCAAGGACCTGCGCAGCAACCGCATCTACCTTCTGCTTTTGATCCCCGCCATACTCTATGTGGTCATTTTCAGCTACATACCGATGGGCGGCGTGGTGATCGCGTTCAAAAACTACAACTACAGCGCCGGCATTTTCGGCAGCCCCTGGGTCGGGCTGAAGAACTTCCGGTTCCTGATCATCTCCAACAAGCTGTGGACGCTGACGCGCAACACGCTTTCGTACAACTTCGTGTTCATCGTGCTGGAGATGTTTTTGGAGGTCGCCTTTGCCGTGATCATCAACGAGATGCGCTGCAAATGGTTTAAGAAAACCTTCCAGTCCTTCATGTTCCTGCCGTTCTTCATTTCGTGGGTTGTGGCCGTGGCCGTAATCCAGACGATGCTTGATTATGACAACGGCCTTATCACCCGCATGGTGGAATCCTTCGGCGGGGAAATGGTCAATATCTACACTACCTCCGGACCGTGGCCGTACCTGCTGGTGCTCTTCCACGCATGGAAGGGCGTGGGTTACGGCAGCATTATTTACCTGAGTGCCATCGCTAATATCGACCAGGAGATGTACGAGGCCGCCGAGATCGACGGCGCCAACAGCTGGCAGAAGGTATTCCGCATTACCATTCCCAACCTCGTACCGACCATGGTGATCATGTTCCTGCTGGCCGTGGGGCAGATCTTCCGCGGCGACTTCGGGATGTTTTACCAGCTCATCGGCGACAACGGCGTGCTGCTGGAGGCCGGCGATATATTGGACCTGTACGTGTACCGCGCCATGTCGTCGGGCACCAACCTGGGCATGAGCGCCGCCGCGGGCCTGTATCAATCAGTGCTGTGCTTCTTCACCGTCGTTACGGTCAACTACATCGTCAAGCGAATCCAGCCGGATTATACGCTGTTTTAAGGAGGGAATTTCATGCAAGCTACCCGTTCGCACCGCCGCCACCTGCCGATGAATGAAGTCACCTTCCGTTCGCTTGGCTATGTCGCGCTGTTTATCTTCGGCATGCTCTGTGTGCTGCCGTTTTACCTGATTATCGTGTCCTCCTTCGCCAGTGAAAGCTCGCTGATCCGCAACGGCTTCCAGCTCATCCCCTCGGAGTGGTCCCTGAGCGCGTACCAGTTCGTGTTCACCAATCCGGCGCGCATCGGGCGGGCATACTTCAACACGATTTTCGTTACCATTACGGGCACGTTCTTCTCGCTGCTCCTGTCGTCCCTCACGGGCTATGTGCTCTCGCGCCCCAAGTTTAAGTGGCGCAACGCCTTTTCGTTCTTCTTTTTCTTCACCACGCTGTTCAACGGCGGCCTTACGCCCTGGTACATGATGTGCACGCGCGTGCTGCACTTCAAAAACACCTACGCCGCGCTGATCCTGCCGCTGATGTTTTCGGTGTGGAACATGATCATCGCCAAGAACTACATGAAGGGCATCCCCTACGAGATCAGTGAATCCGCCAAGATTGACGGCGCGGGCGAGCTGCGCATCTATTTCAGGCTTTACCTGCCCATCGCCAAGCCGCTGCTGGCCACGCTGGGGCTGTTTGCCGCGCTGGCGTACTGGAACGACTGGTACAACAGCATGCTGTTCAACACCAAGGAAGAATACCAATCGCTGCAATATTTCCTGCAGGACATGCTCTCCACCATTCAGGCGCTTAAGCAGCTGGTGGCGCAGGGCAACTCGGAGCTGGCCGAAGGCGCCACCATGCCGACCACAACCATGAAAATGGCCATGACCTGCGTGGTCACCGGCCCGATCATCTTCGTGTATCCGCTGGTGCAGCGCTACTTTGTCAAGGGCCTCACCATCGGCGCCGTCAAGGGCTGATCCCCTTACTTTCCTTTGTAACCATGAGGCACGTTGCTTCATGCATTATAAAAACCATAGGAGGTAATCCCATGAAAAAAGCAGTATCCCTGTTACTGGCCGTTATGCTGGTGTTTGGCTGCATGAATTTTGCGTTTGCAGAAACCACAAGCGACACGACCGCGGTCACGGATGAAAATCCGTGGGCCAATCTGGACCTTTCCGAATACATGGAAATCAACTTCTACGTCGTCGGCGTGCAAGGCGACGACTGGCAGGAGGTTGTGGATGCGGCCAATGAGCTGATGATTGAGAAGATCAACACCAAGGTCAACTTCATCCACGTTTCCTGGGGCGATTTCCAGAGCAAGTACTCCCTGTTCCTCGCCGGCGACGAAGATGTGGATCTCATCTACGGCGCGGCCTGGTGCAACTACTCCGACTATGTCAAGGCCGGCGCATACCAGGGCTTTGACTGGGATTTTGTGGAAACCTACATGCCGCTTACGGCCAAAGAGCAGGCCGCCAGCTCCTGGAAAGAAGCGGAATACAACGGCCTGTACTACTGCGTGCCCCGCGACGATACCGGCATCTCCTGGTCCGGCGTGCTGACCACGCAGTCCCTGCTTGACAAGTACGGCTTCACCGCCGACGAAATCGACAATTACGATTCCCTGATCGACTATTACTACGCCATCGCCGACGGCGAAGACGGCACCGGCGTATACGCCTTCAATCCGCAGGGCTCCTACCCGATGGACGGCCTGTGGTACACCACCCGCTATCACTACATGGACGTCAACGCCGGCGCAGCCGACTGGATGGTATGGAAATACGATACCGGCAAAGATTTTGACGTCAACGACCTGTACTGGTTTGCCGACACCGACGAATACCTCGATTTCGCCCTGCAGATGGCAGACTTTTACAAGCGCGGCGTGTTCCCCTCCAGCGTAATTTCCAACGACACGATGCTGGATGACAACTTCCGCGCCGGCACCTCCGCCACGCAGATCTCCGTGCCCAGCGGCCTGTCCGGCTGGCAGACCTCGCTGCCGGATGAAACCATCGTGTACCTCAACGCCCTGTGGGACGACAGCTGCGTTACCCGCCGCGGCGACTACATGGGCTACGGCGCCTGCTTCCCCGTTGCGTCCAAAAACATGGAACGCGCGGCCGTTGCGCTGGACTGCATGAAGAACGATCCCGAAGTCAACCGCCTGCTGGTGAGCGGCTTTGAAGGCCGTCACTACATCCTGGACGAGGCCACCAACACCTACACCGTCGGGCCGGAAGCCGCCGATTACGGCTGGGGCAACTGGTGCTACCTGCTGCAGCACGACGAAGATCCGCAGCTGAAGCTCTCCGACGAAATGCAGTATTATCAGGATATGTACGAAGCGGCCGAAGTGCCGGCGGAAACCTTCCCGGTCAACGGCTTCTCCTACGACTCCTCCAAGTACGAGGCTGAGCTGGCCGTTATCTCGGCGCTGCTCACCGAGTACCGCTTCTCCTTCTGCTTCGGCATTTTCGGCGACCAAACCGAAGCGAAATACAACGAGTTCATCGCGCAGTGCAAGGCCGCGGGTCTGGACGATATCGTGCAGGATTTCCGTGATCAGCTGGCTGCCTTTATCGCCGAATGACACGTATCCTCCCGCTGGAGCGCACCGCTCCGCAAGCCGTGGGCATCCCTTCCGGGGATGTCCACGGACTTGTGGATGCGCTGGAGGCCTCCGGCTCCGAGCTGCACGGCCTGATGATCCTGCGCCACGGCATGGTCGCCGCCGAGGGCTGGTGGGCCCCCTATTGCGCAGGACAGGTGCACGGCAGCCAATCATTAACCAAAACCATGACGGGCTCGGCCTTCGGCATTGCGATGCGGGAAGGCCTGATGACCCTGGATACCAGGCTGATTGATATTTTTCCGGAATACGCGCCGCTGTGCGAAGGCAAGCCCTACTGGGACGAGCTGCGCATGCGGCATATGACCACCATGGCCGCGGGCATGGAAGCCCAGCCGGCGGTCACCGATCCGCAGTGGATCCGCAAATTTTTCACTATGGACATCGTGCACAAACCCGGTACGGCTTTCTATTACAACAGCGCCGCCTGCTCGATGGTGGGCGCATGCATCCGCAAGCTTACCGGCCTTGGCCTGCGGGAGTACCTGCGGCCGCGGCTTTTTGATATAATCGGCATCGACGCCGACCACCTGAAATGGCACTGCCATCCCGACGGCATGGAAAACGGCAGCGGCGGGCTGGTATCCTCCACCGAGGACAACGCCCGCATGATGGAGCTGTACCGGCGCGGAGGCGTGTGGAACGGCACGCAGGTGCTGGCTCCCGAATGGGTATCCTTTGCCCTGCAAACGCAAAACGACCATCTGGATCCGCCGGTATCCTACGGCGGCATGATGTGGAAGCGTTCGGAGTGCCTGATGGCCGACGGCGCTATGGGCCAGTGGGCCATGCTGTTTCCGCAAAAGGATACGATCGTATCCCTGAGCGAAACCATATCCAGCGGCGAGCAGGGCGACGCGGTGATGAACGCGGTGTTCGATTTCGTGCGTTCGCTGCCCGACAGCGCACCGCCGGAGGACGCCCAAGCCACCGCGGCGCTCAAGGCGCGGCTGGGCAGGCTGGCTATGCCGGCGCCCGATTACGCGGAAAATCCGCAGCTGCTGCAGCGTCTGCACCGTACGCGCTATCGCCTTACGCAGGGCAGCGTACACTTCTTTGCCGACGACCTGACGATTTTCAATCCCGATTATGCCGTGGCGATACACGGATTCGGCTTTGAGGCGGTGGACGGCAATCTGCTGCTGACGGTGGAAGCCGGCTCCTGGCAGGTGCATTGCCCCGTGGGCCTGAAAGGGCAGCGGCTGGTGAGCACCATTCCGTCGCCCAATCCCGCCTGCACCGCCGCGCTGAGCGCCGCGATGCCCGACGATAACACCTTGAACATGGAAATCCGCTGGCTGGAAAGCTGCCGCGTGCACCGGCTTTCCTTCCGTTTTGACGATACCGGCGCGCAGGTTGTCTCGTCCCGGGACAAGGTGGGCGGTTTTGATATCCCTGATGAAACCGCGCGCCTGGTGCTAAAAGGAGGTTCCTATGCCTAAAAAATTAAACGGCCGCATGATGCGGGATGTAAAGATCCTCTACAACGTTCCCTGCACACTGCGCGACGGCACGGTGCTGTATGCCGATGTGTACCGCCCCAATGACGATAAGCCCTATCCCGCGATCGTCAACCGCACGCCGTACTTAAAGGATAATCTCGGCCCCGTCGCGGGCTACCTGCGCGCGCCGGAGTTTGCCGCCGCGGGCTACAACGTGGTGATACAGGACGTGCGCGGCACCGGTCACAGCGAGGGCATCTGCGATCCCGCCGGCCACCAGGATGAGGACGGCTACGACACCATCGAGGCCATTGCCGCCATGCCGTGGTGCGACGGGCAGGTGGGCATGGTGGGCGAAAGCTACCACGGCTTTTCCCAGCTGGCGTGCGCGCGGTCCAATCCCCCGCACTTAAAGGGCATCTGCCCGTTCCAGACCTCGTGGACCAAGTTCCCCGCCATCTACGATTTCGGCGTGTTCTCGCCGGTGCTGTACGGCTGGATCTACGGCCGCTGCTTTGACCGCGAGAAATATTACCCCGGCCAGTACACTAAAAAAGCGCTGGACAAAATGTCGGAATACGGCGCGCAGGGCGACAGGCAGGCCGCGTGGCTGCCCCTGAAGGATATGCCCGCCGCCAGCATCGACGGCGTGCCGGAGCTCCAGTTCCACCGTGATCTGCTGGAGCATATCGACGACCATGACTATCTTGCCTCCATCGGCCGCGTGGAAGGCTTTGAGCAGGTAACCGTTCCGCCGCTGTGCCTGACGGGCTGGAACGATTTTCTGCGCGACAAGACGCTGTATAACTTTATCGAGTTTCAAAAGCGCGGCGGCAGCGAGACCTGCCGCAAGGGCGCGAAGCTGATCGTGGGCCCATGGCTGCACGGCGACCGGCTGGAGCGGTTTATCGAGGGCATCGATTACGGCCCCGATGCCTCCGGCGACGCGATCGACATGGTGGGCAAGCTGATCCAGTGGTACGACTGGTGGATGAAGGGCAAAACCGGCCCGTTTATGAGCGGCAAGCCGGTGCTGCTGTTCATCATGGGTGAAAACAAGTGGCGCGAGGAAAACGAATGGCCGCTCAAGCGCGCGCAGTACACGCCGTGGTATTTCCACAGCGGCGGGCATGCCAACACGCTTTCGGGCGACGGCACGCTTTCGCCCGCCGCGCCGGCCGCGGAGCCCGCCGACACCTATACGTATGATCCGATGAATCCCTGCCCCAGCAGCACCGGCGACGCCACCCGCTGGATGACGCAGGACCAGCGCCCCAACGAAACGCGCGACGATGTGCTGGTATACACCACGCCCGCCTTTACCGAGGATACGGAGCTCACCGGCCCGATCATGGTAAAGCTTTATGCCGCCTCAAGCGCCGTGGATACGGACTTTGCCGCCAAGGTAAGCTTGATTTTGGAAGACGGGTATGTCCGTCCGCTGGGCATGAAGCTGGTGCGTGCGCGCTACCGCAACGGTGAGAAGGCCGAGCCGCTCACCCCGGGCGAGATCGTGTGCTATACCATCGAGGCCGCCAATACCGCACTGCTGGTCAAAGCGGGGCAGGCCATCCGCGTGGATATCACCTCCAGCCTTTTCCCCGACGCCGACCGCAACATGAACACCGGCGGGCGCGTGGGCTATGAAAGTAAAGGCATCATCGCGCGCCAGACCATCTGCCACGACGAGGCGCATCCGTCCTGCGTGGTGCTGCCCGTCATCCCCCGCGCATAAATTATCCGCGACACAGAAAGGCTTTTAACATGGCGACGCTTCAGTTTACCTTTCCCTCCGAGGTATTGCGTTCGCAGGCCGAAATCCGCGCAGTTGTTCCCGACACGGGGGGCGACTGCGCGGTACTTTGGGTGCTGCACGGCGCAAACCAGGACTGCAACGAATGGTTTGACGATACCTCTATTGCCCGCTATGCCGCGCGGCGGCGGCTGGCGGTGGTCAGCACGTCGGTTTTCAACGGCTTCGGCGTCAACATGGCGCACGGCGCGCCCTATGCCGATTACCTGCAGGACGAATGGATCCCCGCGGTACGCGCGGTGCTGCCCTGCCTGAGCCGCAAGCGCGAAAAGAATTACATTGCCGGCGCGTCGATGGGCGGCTTTGCCGCGTTCCGCCTGGCGCTCAACCGGCCGGAGCTGTTCAGCCGAGCGGGTTCGTTTGCGGGCGCAATCGGCATGCCGATGATCTTTGAGCGCTTTGAGCGCGGCATCCAGCCCGGGCACGATGACTTTTACCACGCGTTTGGCAGCTATCAAAATCTGGTCGGCAACGACAACGATATCCTCCACCTTGCCAAACAGCGCGTGGCCGAAGGCGCCGCGCCGCTGTTTTATATGTTCTGCGGCACGGAGGACTTTGGCTACGCGCTCAATACCATCGCGCGCGACGACCTGCGGCATCTGGGCGCGGACGTCACCTGGTGCGAGGCAAGCGGCGAGCACGGCTTTGACTGCTGGGACGGGCAGCTGCCCGCGTTCCTTGACTGGCTGGAGGTGAGCGAAGCATGATTGTGATCAAAAATCAGGCGCACCTGCCGCAGCTGGGCATCTCCGCCGGCTTTACGCTGGCCCTGCCGGACATGGCCTGCCGCAACAGCAAGCGCCTTCCCTATGTGCTCTGCCTGCATGACTACGGCCAAAACGGCGAGCGCCTGCTGCAAACCCTTGCCTGCGCCCCGCTGGTGGACGAGGCCAAGGCCGCGCTGCTGCTGCCCAACGGGCAAAACGGCTGTTTTCTCAACATGGCGCACGGCCTGATGTGGGAAACCTATCTGCTGGAGGGCCTGCTGCCCTATGCCGCGCGCACCTTTGCGCTGCAGGACCCGCCCAAGCTATACGGCGTGGGCACCGGCGGCTGGGCCGCCGCACGGCTGGCCGCGGCGTATCCCAAACGCTTTGCCGCCTCCGCGGCCGTTAACGCCATCCCCAATCTGCCCAAGATGTACGCAGACGGCAAGCTGTCCGCCATGCCGGATCTGGAAGCGGCATTCGGCAGTGGGCAAGCCGTGCCGGACTATCCCCTGTGCGAACAAACCCTCTGGTTCCACGGCGCTGCCGTGACCGATGCCCTGCAAACGCTTTTGAATGAAGATTGGAGTACGCCCGCATGAAGCAGCAACGCGTTTTTACCCGCGACTTTATCATGGTTTTCATTGCCGCCGGCCTGATACGCGTATGCTATCAGATCCAGAATACCGTCACCCCGCTCTACGCCCAAAGCCTCGGTTTTTCCGCCTCGTCCATCGGGCTGCTGGTAACGGTGGTCACCGTCGCTTCCCTTGCGCTGCGCCCGTTTCTGGGCGGCTGGCTGGACCGCTACAGCCGCAAGTGGATCGCGCTGATCGGCACGGCGATCTTTGCCTTTGCCACGCTGTGGAACGGCTTTGCCGCCACGATGGGCCTGCTGATCGTCATCAAGGCGCTGCAGGGCGTGGGCTTTTCGGCACACACCACGGCGGTCAGCACCATGGCGACCGACGTACTGCCCGAGGAACGGATGTCCGAGGGCATCGGCTACATGGGGCTGACAGGCTCGGTATCGCTAGCGGTTGCGCCCGCTATCGCGCTTAGCCTTGTGGGCGGCGGGCAGTACGGCTCCGCATACAACGTCGCGTTCATCGCGGGCATCATATCGCTGGTGACGATCGGGCTGTTTCAGGGTAAGCCCAAAACACCGCCCAAAACGGCGGAAGCGCCGCAAAAGGCCACCGGCATTGCGCGGTTTTTTGAGCCCGCGGCCTTCAAGCCCTCGGCGGTCATGCTGCTGCTGGGCCTGTGCGGCGCGGCGCTGACAACGTTTTTATCCATCTTCACGCTGGGCCGCGGCTTTACCACCGATCAGGTCAGCCTGTACTTTACCATCAACGCCATTACGCTGGCGCTGGCGCGGCTGTTCGGCGCGCGCATCGCGCGGGCGATTTCCTTAAACCGTGCCGTGCTCATCGCCACCGTGCTGGATGTGACCGCGTTTTTGCTGATCGCGTTTGCCGGCAACGTATGGATGCTGTGGCTGGCGGCGGCGCTGTACGGCCTTGGTTACGGCACGATTTATCCCCTGCTCAACGCACTGGCGATCACCGCCTCGCCGCCGCACAGGCGCGGCACCGCCATGGCCACCTTCCTGACCGCCATGGACATCGGCATCGGGTTTGGCGCAAGCCTGTGGGGCGTGCTGGTGGACTTGACAAGCATCAATATCCTTTTCCCGCTGTGCGCGGGGATATCCATCGTAACCTATATCCTGTTCCGCTCGCTGAAAATGGACGCTGAAAACAAGGAGATGTCAGCATGATTTATGATTTGATTACCGGCGATTGCACGCCCGAGTCCGTTGGCCTGCGCAGCGCCGACGTGCTAAAGTGCCTGCAGGCGCTGGACGCGACCGAAAACGAAATTCACGGCTTTGCCGCGGCGCGCCACGGCAAGCTGTTTGCGGAAACCTATCTGGCGCCCTACGGCGCGCAGATCCCGCACGCCAACCATTCGATGGGCAAAAGCTACACCTGCACCGGCCTGGGCATCGCCTGCACCGAAGGGCTGTTAAGCCCCGAGGATCCGGTGTGCGACGTGTTTGCCGGGGAGATCGCGCGTTTTGGCGCAACGCCGGACGCAAATATGCGCAAAATGAAGCTCAAGCATCTCATGTCCATGAGCTGCGGCATGGAGCGCATGCCGGATATGGACGAACACTGGATGGAAAACTTTCTGCAAAGCCCTGTGAAATACGAGCCGGGTACGCGTTTTTTGTACAATTCTATCGGCAGCTGCATGCTGGGCGCAGCGGTGGAAAAGGCCACGGGCCGTGAGCTGGACGCCTACATGCGCGAAAAGCTCTTTTCCCACATCGGCATCGGGCCCGACGACCTGGTGTGGCGGCGCTTTGGCAACGGCCGGCTTGCCGAGCCTGGCACATCCGCCACAACGCGCACCAATCTGCGGCTGGGCCTGTTTTATCTGGCGCAGGGCGAGGCCGACGGCCTGCCCATCGTATCCAAAGACTGGATGCGGCAGGCGACGACCAGGCAGATCGATACCCCGGCAAGCGCCGGCGAAGAGGATTTAAGCCGCGGTTACGGCTGGCAGCTGTGGATGTGCAGCCATCCGGGCATGGTGCGCTTTGACGGCGGGCAGGGCCAGTTCTGCATCATCGATTTGCAGCGCGATATGGTGGTGGCCATCCACGAGGGCGGCGTACACCCCCACGGCGTGCAGAAGGTGCTCGACCTCACCGAGGCGCTGATGGCCGGCGCGCAGGACACCCCGCTGCCGGAGGATCCCGCGGCGTATGCGGCGCTTACGGCCTATCTGGAAGCCCGCGCGGCCGCGCCCGCCGAGGCGCTGCCCGTCCCCGACGGTGCGCAGCGCTTTGCGGGCACCTATGCGGTCACCGAGGGCGTGTTCAACCCGTGGATCGAAGTCGCGCCGGTGGACGCGGACTTTTATCATTTGTTCTATGAGCCGTCTGTCCGGCCGGAGGTTTTGGTTTTCGACGTCGATATCACCCCCGAGCAGGTGGTGCTGACGCTCAACCGCTCCACCGTACTCCGTGCCCGGCTGGACGGTAAGTGGCAGCGGCAGGAAGCCGCCACCCCCATCCCGCCGCTGAAGTACTATGCCGCCGCCGCACGCTTTACGGACGCCGACACGCTGCATATATCGCTGCGCTGGCTCAACGGCTGGTGCCGCCCCGAGCTCACCTTCCGCCTGCACGGCGAAA
>Ga0116152_10001307_pt1 | contig 20600 bp, 15 predicted proteins | sample AD_UKC119_MetaG_FD_89894 | JGI IMG/M metagenome (GOLD analysis project Ga0116152, IMG submission 89894) | Active sludge microbial communities of municipal wastewater-treating anaerobic digesters from Hong Kong - AD_UKC119_MetaG | ecosystem: Engineered > Bioreactor > Anaerobic > Digestate...
CTGGCTGCTGGCAACGCTCGACCGGGCCGCCCTGGCCGGTCTCCCTGCGTCGGCGGACGCCCTGATCCTTCGAAAGTCGCTGCACACACTGACCGGCGTCGTCGAGGATGTGGCGCCGTCCATGTCGATCGACCAGATCGTCATGCGCCACGGGCTGTCGGCGTTCGGCTCGGAGCTGGGCGCCCGTGGGTTCGCATGGCCGACGCAATCCGATTTCGGCGTACGATTGTCCAACATGGATCTCTGGCGGGCGTGCATGTCGGCGTCGCTGACACCGCTTCGGTATTGGCGGAACACCCTGATGCGGATCGGGAATCGCGCCGATGAACCACGTCGTTGATCAGGCGCCGGGCGGGACGACAATGCCGAGCGCCGCAGCGCACTTCTCGACGAGCACGCGCTTGTCGATCGGCTTGCTGGCGTAATCATCGCACCCGGCCTCCATGCACTTTTCCTGATCTTCCTTCATTGCGTGCGCTGTCAGTGCGATGATCGGAATCCGAACACCCTTCGAGCGCAGTGCGCGGGCCAGCGCGTAGCCGTCCATTTCGGGCATCTGCATGTCCGTGACGAGCAAATCAAACGGACGGGCGCCTCCCTGCGCGGCGTCGATTTCCTCCATTGCGATGCGACCGTTGTCGACAGTCGTGACCTCCGCGCCGGCGTTGCGAAGATGCAGCGAAATCAGGCGTCGATTGTCCGGACCGTCCTCGGCGAGCAGCACGCGCGATCCCGTGAGTGGTTTCGGTCGCGCCGCGCCGAGATCTGGCGACAGCGCCGGGGCCGGCGAAACGTCGGTCGACGCGCTGACGACAACGGGATGGACCGCGGCGGGATCCGCGCCGTCGATCGCGCCCGTCCGGATCGTGACGCGATATTCCGTTCCGGCGCCGACTTCGGATCGAACCAGATCAATGTCTCCGCCCAGCAGCTGGGCCAGACGCTTGCTGATCGTCAGGCCCAGACCCGTCCCGCCGAACTGGCGGGTCGTCGTGTTGTCCGCCTGCGTAAACGGCTGGAAGATCCGCTCGGTCTGCTCGGGCGTCATGCCGATCCCCGTATCCATTACATTGAACTGGAGGCGTGGACCGTCCTTGTCGGCCACGTACTGCACTTCCAGTCGCACGTCGCCGGCATCCGTGAACTTGATCGCGTTTCCGAGCAGATTGATGAGGATCTGCCGCAGTCGAACCGGGTCCGTGGCAATCGTTCGAGGAATCTCACCAAGCACCTTGGTATGGAACGCGAGTTGTTTCTCATTCGCGCGAACGCGCATCAGCGATGTGACATCGGCGACGATATCGTTGGGTGAACAGACGATGTTCTCCACCGTCATCTTATGGGCTTCGATCTTGGAAAGGTCGAGGATGTCGTTGATGATCCGAAGCAGATGTTCGCCGTTGCGCTTGATCGTCGAGATCGATTCGCTCCAGTCATCGATGTCGTCGACGCAGTTGTCGGCGATGTTCTCCGCCATCAGTTCCGCAAAGCCGAGAATCGCCGTCATCGGCGTCCGAATCTCGTGGCTCATGTTCGCGAGGAATTCGCTCTTGGCTGTATTGGCGTTGTCGGCCTTGGTTGCGAGCTCGCGCGCCTCGTTCGCCAGGCTGTTGGCGCGAGCCGTCGCCGCTTCAAGTGATCGATTCACGTCACGAAGGCGCGACTCGGCCCGCTTCTGAGACGTGATGTCCCAGTTTGTGCCGACGAGCCGGCACGGGCGTCGATCCGCGTCGTGCTCAACGACGGCGAGCGCACGGATGTCATGGATGGATCCATCCGCCCAGACAATGCGAAACTCGGTATCAAATTCCCTTTCACCGCGAACCGCGGCGTCGATCTCCGCTTCAACACGCGCACGATCGTCCGGATGGATGCTTCGTCGCCAGGCCTCAAGCGCGTCCTTCAGCCGGGTCTCGCCGAGGCCGTACAGCCGATGCATCTGATCGTCCCAGATCAGTTGCTGACTGATGACATCAAAATCCCAGATACCGACGCCGCCGGCGCGGACGGCAAGCGCGAGGCGACTTGCCAGTTGCTGCAGCGCGGCGTCCGCCCGCTTGCGCTCCGTAATGTCGTTGCGAATGGAAACAAAACAGTTGATCGAACCATCGGCCTCTCTGAACGGCGCGATGATGCTGTCCACCCAGTAGAGCGAACCGTCCTTGTGCCGATTGCACATCTCTCCGTGCCAGGCTCTGCCGGCGAGCAGCGTGCCCCACAGGTCCGCCCAGAATTCCGATGAATGGACGCCCGACTTGAGCAGCCGATGATCGCGTCCGATCAGTTCGTCACGCGAATAGCCGCTGATCCGGCAGAATGGCTCGTTGACGTCCAGAATGCGGCCGTCGGCGTCCGCCACGGAGATGATCGAATGCTGATCGAGCGCCGTCCGGAAGGCCCTGGCGTCACGCAGCGCGTCTTCGGCGGCCGCCTTGGCCATGGCCAGGTCGGCGGTCATTTCATGCGCCATTCGCAGCGCGCGTGTGCGCGATGTCATCAGCGCAAACACAACCAGCGAGAGCATGACGCTCAGGACGCCGCCACCGACGCCGATCAGGATGGGAACCGAGTAGTCGACCATCGCCTCGAATGCCGGTGTGGTCCTCGTACGGATCGTCCACATCCGACCGCCCACGGGGATAAAGACAAATTCGCTGAACATACTGCTCGCGAGCGGTCGTTCCGTCATGTCGAATCGACCGACGCTGCTGAACAGCTCCGCGTCCTCGATGGCGGCCGCGCCATCAAACACCTCGAAGTCGATTTCGCGGCTGGCGGACTCGTAGAGCCCGGCGAGTGTTTTTTCCAGGATAATCGGCGCATAGACCAACCCGAAGATGGCCGCCTCTCGCGCCTTTTCTGTCGAGACATCGCCGCCGTTCCGGTAGATGGGAACGAAATAAAGGAAACCCGAGCGCCGCTTCGCATCCTGAACCAGCTGAATTCGGCCCGTGATCGCCGGCCTCCCCGTGCGGACCGCCCGTTCGATCCCTTCGCGCCGAATCGCATCGCTGCCGATGTCGAGCCCCCAGGCTTCGCGGTTCGTCTCGATCGGGTAGATGTGCTTGATGACATAGAGATCCGACGCGATGATCGGTCGTGCGCCGGGAACATCCGGCGCCACGGTCCGGATCTGAAAATCCGGAGCGCCGTCTTCACGCTCTTCAACGATGAAGGCGTCCAGTTCCGCTCGTCGCACGTGCTGAACGAAGCCGAATCCGTTGGCGCCGGGGAATTCGTGCGGCAGATCGCGTGACGCCACATAGGCGCGGAATTCCGAACGATCGACATGCTTGCTTGCGGCAAAAACACCACGAGCGCCATTGAGGCCGTAGATCACCTGATTCGATCGCTGTTGAATCTCTGTCGCAATTCGCTCCACAAGGCGATCGAAGTAGGCGCGCGCTTCGAGCTGTACGCCCCGCCGAGCGCCGATCGAGGCCGTCGTCGTGAAGGCGAGCCCCGTCAGCAGGACGGCGAAAGGCGTTGAGAACGTGGAGAGCCGATGTCGCCCGCCGGCGGCCAGCCTGTCCCGCTGAAGTCGCTGAAATGCGGCGTGAATCCGCCAGATCACAATCGGACCGGCGATCAGCACCAGCGCGATTGCCTCAATCGTCGAAACGACGGCCGGATCGTACTGCGACGCCAGGAGGGGATTGACGAGATAGATCGCCGTCGTCGTGGCGCCGCCCACGACGATGATCTCCAACAGGGCCCGACATGTGCTCCGCCATATCTCCACAGAGAGGTTCCACCCGCAACGTGAGCCCCGGACAGCGCCAACGCTCCCGTCGGGCGGTCCCCCCCGCACAACTCGGACGTTTGACAATCGGGCTGCTCGCGTATGGAAGATCGGCTGCGGCGATGACGCCGATTAGGTTGCCCCACTGACGGGGCGCAGTAAGGGACACCGATTAACCCGAACGAGCCGAGAAAATCGGCACAATTCAGGGTGGGACCGACGTCACGCCGAGTGAAGCGGTCGCCGTCGGGCGTCGAACAACAAGGGCGGAGATCGGGCAATCGCGTCCGCAATGTGCGGCCGTCGCATCGACGGATCGTGGCGCGTGGTTCCGGGATCGACGCGAAGCGTCGCGGACCTGGGGGCGGCGCGAGCGGAGTCGCATTCGGATGGGCGTCAGCCGGCGATACGACGGAGGTCAACCGCGCCGCGAGGTCCCGGCGCCCCGCAAACCGGGATTGCCGCCGGTCATCACAATCGGCGCGACGGGCCCCACAGGAGACGCCATCGCAGTCGCCGAAGCCGACATGGGATCCGACGGCGGCAATGTGAACGTCACGTGTCCCGATCCCGGGCCACGACACAATCGCCGGCCGCTTGCGTTCCTGAAACGATAAGTTAAATTGGCGACTTCCCTTGCGATCGCCGTACCGCCGACGCGCCGCGTCGCAGTTGCGGTCACGCGTCCTTCGCAGGAGCGCTATCGCGGGCGTAGCTCAATGGTAGAGCATCAGCCTTCCAAGCTGAATGTTGCGCGTTCGAGTCGCGTCGCCCGCTGTTCGCAATCCCTCGCAAGCTCTCGCGAGTTTTCGCAATTTCCAGCCGAATATCGAGGACTTACGACAGCCGGATCGTGCTTTCGGCCCGTTGGAACTTCGCGCCCGCTCGCCACCGATCGCGAGTTCCCGCCGCCCGGTTGCCGTGGATGTTGCTGGTGTTTCAAATCGGTTCCGCCAACGGCGACAGCAACCGTTGCTGGCGCCTCGATGGCGGCTATCCGTTCGATGGCGGCCGACGTGTCGTTGAGCCCAAGAACCGTGTAGTGAGCCAGCGTCGTCCTGTAGTCCGCGTGTCGCATGATCCGCTGGGCAACCTGGGGCGTTACTCCAGATCGCGCCAGATTCGTTCCAAGAGTCGTTCGGAGGGCATGCAAATCGATCTCGCGCCCCTCGTCGTCGGTCGTGACAATCCGCACTTTCTCATACTTCGACGGTCGGTCGTGCCGCTTGACCATGACAGGCTCACCGTTGGCGTCTCGCACGACTTCCTTGCGAGCGAGCCCGGCGTTCAGGAAGTCTCTCAGGCGTGTCGTATTCGACACTGGATGCGGGAACACGCGCGCCATCGGCATCGCCGTACCGCGGCGAGCCAGTAATTCGTCGGCGAGCTGGGGATGAAGCGGCACAACGTCCGTCCGACCGCTCTTGCCGTTTCGAATGGTCAAGGTCCCCTCATCGAAGTTCACGTCCCGCCATTCGAGATTGACCATGTCGCCGCGCCGGAGCCCGGCCAGCGCCGCGCACAGATACCAAGCCTTGCGTCCGGCCTTCTGAGCGACGCCGAGCAAGCTGACTAACTCAACGTCCGTCAACGGCCGCCGAACACGCTTGCGGTCCATTTCCTCGTTGAGTTTCGCGACGACAGCCAGGGGGTTCGAGGGCATTCGGCCCGTCTTCACGCACCAGTTGGCGAACGCAACCGCCGCCTGTCGAGAGGCGTTGATCGTGCGCGCAGCCTTACCGTCCTGCTTCCGGCGGAACAAGTGCCGCTCAAGCGCATCCGATGTCAGTTCGGCCAGTCGAGTCACGTCGCTGTCCGCAATCAGTCGTTCAAGGTGCCGGCGCTTCTGAAATACATGCTGGGCGGTGTGTCCTGAGCGTTGGCATGATTGGATGTACGCGCCCACGTGTGCCCCGATCGGCTTTCGCCCCTCGTCGGCATGCCGTTCGGCGGTAGCGTCGTACAGCCCCCGCGCCCGCATCGCTTCATCGTTGACGTAGGACGCGAGGATACGCTCGGCGACGGCAAGGTCAGTCGTTTTCGTTGATCGCTCTTTCCGCTTGCCGTCATGGGTCGTCCAACTCGCGATATACGCGCCGTTGGGCGCCCGCTTGTAGACCGAGCCCGTACCGTTGCCACGTTTGGCTTTGCGTCGTTTGGCCATGTCACTTGCCCTTCGTCAGTCGATACCCCAGCGTGTCCGCCAGTTTCATCGCGCTCGTCAACGTGATGGTCTGCGTACCGGCGATGAATCTCGACAGCGGCGCCACAGCCAATCCCGAGTCCCTCGCGATCGCATACGTCGTCCGCTTGTCCCGCTCGCACGCCTTGCGTAGCACTTCATTCCAGTCCTGCATGGGTCGATTCTCCTGCCGACAACCTGCTCTGATGATATTATCTTACTAGCGCATATTCTACTTAGCAAGCTTCCTGAGATACTCGTCCAGGTCACATCGACGATACACGACTCTCGCGCGAATCTTGCAGCACGGAATTTCGCCCGACGCCGACAGACTCCAAAGAGTGCGTTCGCCAATACCGAGGTACCTGGCGGCATCCTTCCGGCTCAAGGCTGCGGGCTCGATGCCTGTTGGTTCTGTAGTCATATTCTGATCGCTCCGTCTGCGGCCAACTATCTCTCGTCATCCGAAGTGACTGATCGCGGTTCCCGCGAGCACTTGCCCTGTCTTCGCATACGCTCTGACCAGGACGCCTTCGGCCTGCAATATCTGTATCCGAAGGCATCCGTCACCATCGAGCGGATGCCTTCGGCTTGCGCTATCTCAATTCGGGGTTTCGCAATCCGTCGATTCTGGCGAATCGGTCGAAGGCATCCCCACATCCGACTCACGGTCGTGGATGTCTTCGTCTGAATCGCAGGAACCCGCGTCTACGAATCGGAGCGTCCAGCCGCCGGCGAAGTCGAGCTTCTCGGCCTTCACCCCGAGGGTCTTGCGCGCAACTTGGATCATCTTGGGCGAGTATCCGGCAGCCTTCGCGGCCGCATCGACCTCGGCTGACGGCCTCGGTCCCTCCTCCAAACACTCGCGAAGCCATTGTTCGCATTGCTCTCGGCGCTGGGATCGCCTGCGTCTCCCCCCAAGAATTGCGTCGACGTCTAGATCCACGGGGTCAGGTTCCCATGCGACCACACCGATTTCCGAATTTGACTGGCTTGGCTCAATGCGGTACGCAAACCCCGTCGTAATCGGAGAGAGATTATTTTTGAGCCTTCCCATGAGGCGACGCCTGCCCTGGGAATCGTCGGGGTCCTTCGCGAAGATGTAACTTGCCCGGGACGCCGCTACGAACGCCATGCTGCCCATTGTGCGCGTCATGGCGGGGCCGTCGCTGTTCTTGTTAAGGTGCATAATGCCGAGAACGGCCACACCCAGAACTTCCGCTATCGCCGCCAACGGCTTTAGCGAACGCCGCACACCTGCATCCTTGTGGGAATCCACGGCGCCGAGGAACGCGGACAACGGATCGAGAATGACCATCCGGCATCCTGAGACTCGCTGGATCGACGCGCGAACCTGGGCCGGATTTGACAGGTCGATGTCGTCCCCAAAGTGAATACGCCGGACGTCTGCGCCCGCAGAGTCCAAGCGTGGCCGTATGGTGTACTTTGCCGAGTCCTCTGCGCTGATAATCACCACGTCGCCGGCAACGTTTGCGGATCCATCTGGCCAGCCACATCCGCGCGAGACCCTGGCCGCCAAGTCACACACGATAGTCGTCTTGCCAACATCAGGATCGCCACTGAAAATTGTCAACGCGCCCATCGCTATCCGATCCTGCCACAACCATACGACCGGTTCCGGGAGAATGTCCGACATCCGCACAAACGTGATGCGCTCATCACCTTCGTCGGCGGCGTGCTCTGAAATCGCGTCCGTTGTGGGGGCGGTCAGGATCAGGTCGGCGATCACCGCATCGTCGTCACCCTCCGCTCGACGGGATTCGATGAAATCGACAACATCGGCGCCATCGGTGAGATTCGGTAGTATCGCGAACACGGCATGCGTTCCATGCCCCATCGCATTGAGCGTGCGGACGATTGTTGCCGCAGCCTTGCGTCCGGGGTCGTCATGATCAGGGAAAACGCGAATGCGCATCCCGCGCAGGGGTTCCCAATCTGTTCGCGCTACCGCCTTCGCTCCGCCGCTCCAAGTCGTAGCCAGGAATCGACCATCACTCAAGCGATTCGCCGCATCGGCGCAGCCTTCACCTTCATGGACATCGATGAAATCGCCTTCGTAGTCCTTGATAGCGGAGAGGTTGTAGAGCGGACGATTTCGCGGCCGAGATTGCTTTCGCCACCCGTCATGCCATCGGGTAACGGGTCGGATTTCCTTTTTCTTGCGATGTGGACACGCGTCCCAGCGCAGCACAAGTTGAACGATGTCACCGTCTCCATCCAAATAGTCGAATCGATGGGAATACGGCCCAAGAGTCTTGGAGTAACTCTCGACGGCCTCTCTGGCTGTCCGGAACGGGCGCGACTTCAACTTGCCCTGCGCTGTCTTCCGTGACGATCTTCGCGTCGCCGCGGGGAAGAGGTCGCGCGCCGTTATCCCGAGTGCCTTGAGTACAGCAGCCTGAGTACATCCGGCGTGACAGCACAACAGGACTGTGCCGTCTTCCGCTCTTGAGATTGAGAGACTTGGACTTTGATCGTCATGGGCCGGGCAACACGCGGTGAATGACCGGCCCTCGCCCTTCACATACTCGAGTCGTCCGAGCACCAAATCGAGGGGGTCAGTCATGCCGCCCCCTCCCACCGCGCCGCCAGCACACGAGTTGGAGCTGGACTTTGAAGCGTCGAGCCGTAGAATTTTCCATAGTGAATTACGCTCCTGACGCCGTACTGGCCTGACCGCCAACGGCGTCTTTCTTTTCGCTTTCAGCGATTAGGGCTCATCGCCCAATATTGCTGCGATTTCCGTCCTGGGTTCAGGTGGATGACTATCTCACAACTACGATCCGTCCGTGGGATCTCTCCGCGAATCGCAAGTGTTCAAACGTCCCCTGTTGTGATCGTCAACACCTGTACCGCCCTCGCGAGATCGCTCGTCCAGAACAATTCGGACGGCCTCCACGCGACAAAGCCGCCTCGCGCCGACACGAAGTACGGGAATTCGCCCTTCTCGAGCCTCACGCTCGAGCCACACCACTGGTACGCCGATCTGCACCGCGGCCTTCTTGATGGTCACGAACGTCTTGTCCGAATCGTCGTTTGCCATACCTGACTAATACCGCGCGGATTGTCCGCGTGGATGGAATGACCATGAATTGGGAATAAGAAACGGCGGTTTTGAATAAGATGGGAATTACTTTGAATTAGGTCAGCTCTTTATTCCTAAGCATGCGGAGCAATCCTAATGCGGCGTCTCGGTGCCTTGGCAACACGCTGTCGCAGGCAACGATGGAATTGGCAACGCTCTTTGCATCGTCTGCGGAATACCGATGCTGAGGTCGCCCGCCCTTTCTTCGCCGCGGAACGCCGGCGAGATCTACATACTTGCCGAGTGTCTGAAGTGACATGCGGAGGTGTGCAGCGAGCTCGGATGGCGAGAACTCCGTGGGCGTGGACGGCTCATCGTCTGGGCCGTCTGGTTGGAGTGAGGCGACATTCTCACTCTCGGGGCCCTCTTGAGATCCGCCGCCGCGTGGAGCCTGCTGTGCGAGCCGTGCCCGCTCCCGGTGCAAAACCTCTCTCCAGTCCTTGTAGGGATTTGAAATCGCCGCTCGACGGACCGTTTCGTCGAGTTCGCGTTCCCAACGATCCAGATTCGCCTTGTCGCCCATCGAGTTGTATCGAACGCATAGTTGCCTGAACACGTGATTCGCTTCCGGACGAATGTGTCGATCAATCAGCGCGGTAATTTCATCGAAGGCTGCTTTGTCCAACGATACGCCCTCGGCTTCCGCGATCTGGAACACAGCGCGAGAAATCGCGTGTCCGTAATCCCGCAGGAAGTCGATGCGCTTTTGGAGTATCCTCTGTGTAACTGCGATTGAGCCGGAATCACCCTCACGGCCAGCCTTTCCGGTGATCATTGCGATTTCATGGTTGAGTTTGCCCGCAAGACCTTCTCCCGATTCGCTTGCACGCATACTCAGGAGTTCATTCTGCAATTCCGTGAAGAACGTCAATCGCACGACACGGCCTCCGCATGGAGCGCGTAACAAGAACGGTGAGACGATCCGCGTCTCGTTTTTGCTTTGGCTGGCGAGATATTGGGCCCAACGACCGCCTGGATTAACAAGTGTTCCCTCTTGGATTTTAGAATTCGACGCCCAGTGCCCTCGCGGTACGACGTCGTCATCGCCCATCCGACGAATGTTTGACGGGATACCCAACCGGTTCGCCACTGGCGATTCGCTGTAGCCAGTCCAATTCGGCCTGGCGTTCGGGACCTATGACGGGCGTCGATACCACTTGTGATTTTTGATCGGTCGGCTGCAGGATCACGGCGCTCGTCTGCTGCACCGCCGCGATCGCGGGCGGCCGCGCGCCGTATCGCTCCGGTCGCAGCCCCTTGAGCAGGAACTTCAGCAGGTCGTCGTTCTTGCCAACTGTCGCTCGATGCACCGCCTCCGCCTCCAACCGGTCCGCGAGGGTTTCTTTCGCATCGACAATCTGGGCCTCGAAGTCGGGATCGACCGCGCGCCAATCGTACACGGTCCGCCGGCCGACTCGCGCAACATTGCAGGCGCCGGAGATCGTCCCTACCTCGGCCAATGCCCTCAGGAACCGCCGTTTCGCCCGACCGTGTGCGGTCGTGTGCGATCCCCCGTCGGATGACTTGCCACTACTTGCCATTTGACAGTACTTTATGAGAATTCGGAGCGGATAGCACTTCGAATCTGAGCATAATGTGTCTCGCACGGGCACGGATAGCAAGGAAACGCAAGGCGAAGACGTCCGAAGGTCCAATTCTGAAGGCCGAGACGCCAGCAGGCTCGCGCGCGGGGGCGGCAGGCGGCGACCTACTCTAGTAAGCTACGCACAGACCTTAGGACCGGCCAAGAGTACAACCAAGACTGAAGTGATCAACTGACGTGGGCAGTCGGCCCGAATGTGATTTCGGAATCGACTTGAATCCCGCGCGCGTAGCGCGTCAAGAAGTATTGTCAAAGTCCCTGCTGACAACAGACTTGCACAGATGCCCAATCGTAACTCGAAAAGTGGATTGGGCGAGAATCGAAGTGGCGGCAAACAATCGCGCCACATGGAATCCCTGTACCTCACGCGCACCTCTTTGCCCGTCGCGAGCCCCACGAGACTCGCAGTTCAATCGCCCATGGCGCGCAATTCGGCAATCGCCTTCGCGACTTCTTGCCCCTTCAATTCAATGAGGTCCATGATTTCCGCCGGCGTCCGCGTATCAACGATCGCTATCTTATTGGGGTTGACGGCCTTCAAGTCATAGACGGCGTCTTCAATCGCCTGGGCTTTGTTCGCCGCCAGCCGGGCCGCCTTGGTCGTTTCCTTGTATTCGGCGTCGAGCGCTTCGACGGCGCCCTTGTCACGCGGCTTCTGTTTCTTGAGCGCAGCAAGACGGGCTTTGAGCGTCGAGGCTTCCGCCTTCTTCTCAGATTCGGTCTGGCGAAAGGGCTTCGCTTCCTCAGCCGCCTTCCGTCGCCGAGCAGTGAAATCAATCGTCCACGACTTTTCAGAGTCGGCCAGCTTGGGCAGGAGTTCGAAGAACTCCTTGAAGTCGTCAATGGTCAGCGGCGTTTTCTTTCCGACCTTTCGATCGGACAGGTCGTAATACCAGATCGATTCCGTCGGCTTTCCGCGCGTAAAGAAGAGCAGGTTCGTCTTGACCCCGGCCCCCGCGGCCGTAAAGACGCCGCCCGGTAGCGAGACAATGCACCAGAGGTCGCACTCCTCCAGCAGCTTCTTCTTGGTCTTGGTGAACGCCTCCTCGTTAGTGCGGAACAAGACGCCCTCAGGCAAGACGACGCCGCAGCGGCCGTTTGGCGTGAGCGAACGAATGATCGATTGCAGAAAGAGCACTTCCGTCGCACCGGTCGGATAATCGAATCCGACTATGCTCTTCGTATTCTCCTTCCCGCCAAATGGCGGATTGGTCAGGATCACGTCAAACGCGCTCGGCGCGCCTTTGAATAGCCCACCGTACACCTCGTGACCCGTCAGCGCATTGCCGTGCCAGATATGCGGGTCGTCGATGCCGTGCAGGACCAGATTCGCCAACCCGATCGGATAGATGAGGTTTTCCTTCTCGCGGCCGTAAAACGTCTCGTGCTTCACCGCGTCAAGCGCGGCCGCCTTGCTCATCCCTTTCGGCAGGCCTTCTCCCGCCTTGATTCGCGCGATCATGTACTCGGCGCTCTGCGCAAGGAATCCACCGGTCCCGCAACACGGGTCATAGACCCGCTCGCCGACCTGCGGGGCGATCGCACTGACCATCGCGCGAATGACCTCGCGCGGCGTAAAGAACTGGCCGGCATCCGACCCCTTTTCGCCCATCTTCAGGAGCAGACCTTCATATACCTGGCTGAGCGCGAAGACGTGCTTGGGATCGATATCGCGTTGGGAAATGTCGTGGACCTTGTCGAGCACTTCGAGCAAGTTCGTCTCGGTGTCGATCCTCGTGCGGTCCACGCCCGACAGGATCTCCGCGATGATCATCTGGCGCGGCGATGCGTCCGGCCTTTCGCGCAATCTCTTGAGGTGCGGGATCAGATCATCGTTGACGAATGCGAGCAGCTTGCCGCTGCCGGCCTCGGTCAGTTCGCGGCGTTTGTTCGTCTCGGATTTGTCCGCCTTGTGGGAGATCGGCCGCGCCCAATCGGTCCAACGGAACGGCGCCGCCAATGACGGCGCGAACGCATTGCCAAGAACGCGGGCCTCTTCCGCCTCACGCTGTTCGGTCTCGTCGAGAATGCGGAGGAAGAGAATCCACGTGAGTTCGGGGACATATTGCAGGGCGCTGGCGACATTGCCGCGCCGCATGACGTCGCAGATGGATTTGATGGCAAGGTCGACGCTCTGCTGAGTGCCGAGTTTCTTGCCGTTTCCGTTTGTTTTTTTGGTTCGTCGCTTTGCCACGGCGCGAGATTAATAGGGCTTGGCCGATTCCTCAACTTCCCTGGCGAATGATTCCGCTTCGCGATTCGGTACGAATCGCACATTGAAGTCGTCCATCGTTCTCGTGAAACGCGACTCGGCTTTAGCATCGGCCGCCGGATCGACGGAGAGGATGACCAACTTGCCCTGCTCGCCGTCGATTGGGTGTTTGTAGATCAGGCGCCCCTTGAATCCGAGCGATTCCATCCGCTGATCCAGACGTTTGGTAGTAGCAAGTGACTCCGGGCTGATGTAGTTGACTCGTCCGTTCTTGAATGCATACGGCACGTCAAACGGCTTGTTCGTTTCAGGCAGGATGATCTTTCCGGGGCGCCAGACTCGTCGTTGGGCCTGAAGTTCACCAAACGTACGGGCGACGGTCGGGGGTAGGGCTAGTCTCGGGGCGACCGAAGGGCGCGTATCAGCCGAATCACCGACCAGTTCGGCATACAGCTCGTTCAGTTCGTTATGCGGTTCGTCGACCATCGCGACACGAGGAGGCGTCAGGCGCACGGCATCCGCCTTGGCTGCGACGAACTGCGCCAGGTCCGCCTCCGATTGAAACTCATCGCGAGCATGTTCGATCCGATGTCGGAGCGACTCGATCGCAATCGTGATCCGGGCAAGTTGGGCTTTGCCCGGCGCGAAGAACTTGCGCACGCGATCCAGGGTCTCCGAAGCGCGCAGCTCGATCCAATTCAACGAAGGAACGAACAACACGACGCCGACATTCGCGGCTTCGGCCCGGCCGCTGTCCGGCACGTATTGCACCACGCTGTAATAGGCTCGTTTACGGGTCATGGCGGGTTCTCTGGGGTGGATGGCGGAATCTGCGGGTCACGCGCCCGCGGACGACCCATCAAGCGGCCATCCCGAATCAATTCTATCGGCCACGAAGGCCGCGCGTCCATGAATGAGCGTGCTCAGCGCTTCGGCGGCGGTGGCCGAAACGTCCCATTCGGCAGGAATCGCCGAGACGATGGCCCGTACCTGCGCCTCCGGCAGGCCTCGCAGCATCGCCTGCGACCACGCCAGGGCCCCCGGATCCACCAGCGGCGCGAATTCGGGGAACAATCCGTAGGTCCGCTCATCCTTGACCTTGCCGATGTCGCTGAGCCGCTCGGAGAAGTCACGGCCGCAGTCAAAACAGTGCGTGTGGTCCAGCGCGATCAGCCGCGACCGCGACGACTTTTCCGTATCGGCCAGAAGCACATTCGCATAGTTGGGTTTGCGCGTCTCCAAATCGGGCGGATGCCGATCGCAATTCCGCACCCAGGTGTCGAAGACGATCAGGCGCGTCAGATCGTCGACATTCTCCAGCGCTTTCAATTCGGCAATCGAACCGCCCCACGTCCGGCCTTCCTTGCGACGGCTCACGAAGGCCGGCCCCGGCAGCGTTCGGATGCCGCGAGGCAGGTCGAAGACGGCGTCGGCCGCGAGCGGCATGATGGCGAAGTCCGGCACAGTGAGTCCAAACCAGCGGGCAAGGGACGACGCAACGAACTCGGCGGCCAGTGCGTGCGGCCCCTGCCGGTTGCCCATCGCCTTGATGTAAGCAAAGGTGGCGTCGGTCTTGATCAGGGTGGTTCCCATCGACGTGTCGAAGGACTTGACGACGCGAAGGAGCTGCGTCGGCCGCCAAGGCGGCGGCGATGATCTGGAACCGGCCATGGGCCAACAGCTTATTGCCTGAAACTCGGATTGCAATTACTGAGCAAAGGCGAATTGCGGCGGCGCACCCTATTCGGCCTCGGATGCCCGTTTCCAAGTCTCGATATAGAACAGGGAAATCGTGCTCGCCGCGTGAATTGCCAGCCGCGCCGTTCGGGCGTCGGCGGCGATGACGTTCTTGCCGCGGCCGTGGGCGTCGCCCGCCTTGGTGCGTAGTGCGCCGATGCCTTGCGCGCAATTGGCCAGTCCCTGAAGGATCGTGCGAATCTCTGCTTCGCTCTCGCTTGGCAAATCCGGTTGCCCCGGCGAAAGGTCGAGGCGTTTGGCGACTTCGCGGGTCAGGCCCTGAATGTCCTGTTTCGCAGGATACGCCACATCCATTTCGTCGAGGAGCGACTTGCAGACGCTTTCGACTGTCGAGCAGGCGGCAGTGATGGCGCCGGCCGGGTCGGTCTCGGCATCCTTCATGGCGCGCTCAAAATCCGCGACAACCGAATCGAAGTTCAGCGAGTCGGCGGTCTCGTGGAGCGCCGTCGCAACCGGCGCGGTCGACCCGAGCGGCAAAAGGCGCGTGCGGCCGCCGACCTCCCGAATTTCGTAACCGTCGGGCCTGAGTTTTTGGTTCAGATATTCGAACACCTCTTGGTAGGTGTCTTTCGCGTTCCCGTATTCGCGTGGATCGCTGACAGCCTCTATGACTCGTGTGATCGTTTCGAGGCCATCGGGGGACCAATTCAGTTCATCCAGCTTTTCCCGCACGCTTGGCACGCGCGATCCGATGAAAATCTCAATGTTAAGCCCGCCGAAAAACTGCCGTATCCGTGAGCCGGATCGGTACACCCCCGGGGTCGTTGCCCCCTGGCCTGCCCCGGCCGCGCCGCCGGTGATCACGTCGGTCAATGCCGTGATCGTGTGAACGCTAAACGCTTGGTTGGGCATGGCCGAAGGCACTCCGAAGTAGAGCGGCGGGCAGGGCGTCGATGGCGGCAAGTTCGGCGCGGAGCTCCCTCGCAAGTCGCCCGGCACTGGAGATGCGATCTGCCAGACCGGCGGCAATACGACGCTGGGTCTCCATCGGAGGAAGTGGCACGACTTCAGCCGAGAGTTGCGTACGCGTAATCTTCTTCATGCTCCTGCTCGCGCCACCCGCTCGCTCTTTCCAATATCCAGTTTGAAAAAGGAACGACATATAAGTTGCGAGATAGCTCGGCAGCACAGAATCATCACCAGCGCGCGCCCAAAGCCGGATAGTAAGGTCGGACGCGACAATTGCCTCGGGTCCACCGGGGTAGAGTGACGCGCGTCCAACGAGCTCCGGAGTGTTACTTCGAGCAATCAGAACCTCGCCCGGCTGCATGGTGCATGCAGCCACATCGCTTGCATGCATTCTGGCAGTCTTGATGCCTGAGTGTGAGAATCCAAACTCGGTGAGACACGCAGTCGTAATCGCGCGAACTTCCGCGTCGCCGCTGCTGGCAATGGATTTTGACGGAAGGAGATTGCAGATCTCGCCAATCCTGCGTGAATTCCACCCATTGTTCTTAGCCCGGCCAAAGACTTTTCGCAGGAATGCTCTCGGTAGCGCCTCGGCGGCGGCGAGGCGTTCGGCGGCGGCCGCGCGGGCACGCTCGACGATGGCGAGTTGCTCCGTCAGCCGGGCCGCGATTCGCTCTTGCACTACCAGCGGTGGAAGGGGGATCTTGAGTTCTTGTAAGAAAGACTCGGGCAATCGCTGCTGGCCAGCGGATCCGGTGAACGCATGCACCGCCCGATCGAGAATGTCGGGGCGGCGAACGAAATAATGCACCCATTTCGCCGCGACGGCTGGGCCGGGGCGGATAACGTGGAATTCCGTCGAGCCGAAGCCAAACCCTCCGCGTAGTCCTTCGCACACAGCCTGCTTGCCATTCTGCATGCAAGGCGTGATTTTGGCGAAGATCACGTCACCGTCCTCGAAATAGGTATAGCCCTTGCGTACCTCGCAGAACGGCCGGTCGTGCAAGTTGCGGATCGTGCCGGACCGGTCATCGACGGCGGACATTGGGACGAACGACGTCGGCGCATCATCGGCGCGGTCGAGGCCGGGCTCCCGGCGCGGATTAATGGCGCACACTTTGCCCAGCGGCACGAGCAACGGCCATACATCTTCCCGAGGCGGCTCTTCGCGTCGTTCAAGTTCGATTGGCCCTTCCGATGATGCCGCGCTTTTCATGCCGCAAAAATCCTCTCCTTCGTTTCGCGAATAATCTCGGCGGGGTCGCCGCCTTCGCGCAGCGCCGCCATGCCGCCCGCCTGTTGCACCTCCGGCGTGTCGAAGATGTGGCGGTTCTCCAGGTCATCCGTGCCGCCCAGCCTGAACTGATCGGCCACCGCCAGCACCGCCGCCCGCGTCCGCGCCGGCAGGCGATTCAGCCAGTCGTTCTGCTTGTAGCGGAAGGCCAGCGCCCGATCCTCCTTTGTCTTCGGATCGAGCCCGTAGCCCACGCCCGCAATCACGTCGTACAGGTCGTAATCATTCATGTCGTCGATCAGCCGCACGACCTGCGGTGGATATCCGGCCGTCACCAGACTGTCAAGCATTTCACGGCGCGTCGGCGGATCGATCCACCGATTGCGGAAGTCCTGCAACGTCGGCGCTTCGGCCACCAGCGCCGCCGCCATGTTCCGTTTGAAAACCGCCAGCGGCACCATGCCCAGCCGACCATCCACCATCGTGCCGACGAAGCGGCCGAGATCATTCACGACCGGCGCAAAGCCCCCCACCCAGACGGTCGGCGCCGTCGGCGTCGGCGGGGGCGGATCGTCATCACCATCGCCGCCGTCTGCGCCCGACGCGCCGCCGCTCGGCGGCCTTGTCGTGAACGACTCGCCCAACAGGCGCGAAGCGCCGGTGTAGTCATAAATCGTGAAGACGAGTTTGCCGGTCGGTTCGTTGATCCGCGTGCCGCGGCCGAGCATCTGGTAGAAGCTGATGGCGCCGCCGACGTAGCGGAAGAAGACCACGTTTCGCACCGGTTTGACATCGACGCCCGTCGTCAACAGATCGACGGTCGTGGCGACGAAGTGCGTCCGGGCCGAACCGCGAAAATCGGCAATCAGCTTGTTGCCCTGCGATTCGGATGTGCACTTGAAGGCATAGGGGTCGAAGCGCTCCTCCCCTTTGGCGGCGCACCAGGCGGCGTAGAGATTGTTCATCTCATTGGCCACCAGATCGCAATGGCGATCGCCGGCGCAGAAGATGATCGTCTTCTGGCGCGGGCCGAGTGACTTTCCGTCCTGGCCGCGATGGATTTTGTTCGCGAGCATCTGATCGAACAGGTCGCGGCACATCGCCTTGATTCGATCCGGCAGGACGATCTGCTTCTCAAACTTGTTGGCGTCGTAGCGGTCGGCGATTTCCTGCGCTGTCAGGGGCTTGCCGGTGTTGGCGTCCGTCGGGTTGTGCTGGACGATCTCGGCGACAGTCAGGCCGCGCGCGTCGAGATCGACCAGCGCGAGCTTGATGTCCATCGCGGCGAGGTAGCCATCCTCCATCGCCTGCGCGATTTCGTATTCGTAGACCGGCTCGCCGAAGTAGGCGAGGTTGTCACTTGTAATCTGGCGTTCCCGTCGCGCTTCTTCCGTGTCCTCGGTCGTTGTTAATTGTCGCGGCGTCGCCGTCAGGCCGATCTGGACCGCGTTGGGATTCATCTTCAGCACCTTGGACCACTTGCCCCATGCCGAGCGATGGCACTCGTCGATGACGATGTGGGAGAAGTGATCGTGCGGATAGAACTCCGACAGGAACGACTCGTCGCCGTCTTCCTTGTCGATACCAAGCGTTTGATAGGTTGCAACCTGGACCGTCGCGTTTCGGGCGTGATTGCGGCCCTCGGAATCGCGATAGACATCGCGGGCGGCATCGCCAAAGTAATTGGTGAGTTCCCCCATCGCGTTGCGGCGCAGTTCGTCGCGATCGCATAGGAACAGCGCCCGCGTAAGCTGCCCGGCGTCATCGATGCGGCGAAGCAGGTTCGCGGCAATGAAGGTCTTCCCCGCCCCAGTCGCCAGCGACAGCAAAGCGCGCGCCGGCCGCCCGGCCGCCTTGTCTTTCGCGATCTTCTCGAAGACGGCACGAATCGCCGCATCCTGGTAATAGCGGCGTGCTCCTTCGCCGCCCTTGTAGGGCCGAAGGAGCGGCTTGGCCACCTCGGCATCCAGCGAGAAGCCCATGGCGGCTTCGTAGCGGGTGCGAAGGTCGGCCGGAGACGGGAATGCCGACATCGGACGCGGCATCGTCGTTTGGCCGGTGGTGCGATCGAATTCGACGAACTGGTGGCCGTTGGTCGAGAACACGAAGGGTACGTTGAGCCGCGCGGCCTTGGCGTAGCCCTTTGCCTGAGTCAGCCCATGCCCCGGCGGGAGTGAGTTCTTTTTCACTTCGATCACGGCGACCGCGACGGGCTGCATTTCGGCGGTCACGATGATGCGGAGCGTGAGATCGGTTCGGCCTTTCGAACGACGCCGGGCCTTGCCGGCGACGAGATCGACCGCCCCGGTGGTTTCCTCGCGCTTGATGTGGTCTTCCGTCCAGCCGCGCGCGTAAATCGCAGGGTTGACGAACTTCGCGTGGGTGTCGGCTTCGGATAAATGCAAGGTTCGGCCACTCCGGCGCCCCGGGACGCTCCCCGAGGCTCATTCCGTGGAGATCAATTTATGCCATCGTGCCGTGCATTTCAAAGTTCCGGCGCCGACGTGCATCCGAAGTCCCATCGCCGGCATCCTCAGCTGACACCTTTGCACTCACGACTTCGGCGGCCCCGGGGAATTCAATACCCAGGCTCCACGAGCTCAATCCGAGCCGGCCACGGATCGCCCGATCCTCGCTGGGGCTGGCGTTCCTCGATCGGGCGCCAGGCCATTTCCGGCTCATGAGGCCAACAACAAAGTCGCCCGCCGGGCCGGTGCGGGAAGGGGTAGGCCTCGCAAGTGCACGGCTCGTAGCGCGTCTTTTCAGGCTTGCCCGCCGTCGGGCTAACGCCCCCGTGTGACCGGCAGAGCTGGCGCGAGTCACCCCAGACCGCCCATGCGCGGCAAGCCCGACCGCTGCGATTCTGACCAACGCACCTACGACGTTCGTGGGCGAGACTGTTGTACGCCATACGATCGTCCCTTCAATCTGGAGCCCAGCCCCGTTGCGCTTCGGCCCTGGCGACGGAGCTGATCTCATCGCCGGCGCGCCACGAAACAGACCTCGCTGTATCCCATACACGCTGTGTGAATAACTGTGTGACGGGCTCACCGCCAGCCGGATTCCCATGCGCCGCATTTCCAAGGACTTACGAGGCTGGTCCGGAGGATCAACGCCGCCACGCGCCAAATGGAGGTTTCAGTGCAGGGCTGCGCGGGCAACCGATCAAAGCGGGCCAAAGACTCCTTCGCTCGAGATTGTTCAAACTCCCGAATCGCCCGTGCGGATCTTAGTCGGCTGTCGTTGGAAACGCCGTCAGAATAGAAAAGCACGGGCGCCGCCAACGACGCCCGTGCCTCATGAACAGCGTACTTGATAATTACCTATTCAGGCAGCATCCGCCCTGCAGGCAATCCCAGCTCTTGCCGCTTCACCAACAGCGCCGAAAAGACCTCCGCATTGTTCATGCTACTGAAGTCCGTGGCCGCGCACCAATCAAGATACGCCCGCCACGCCTCGCTTTCGGTCAATTCCGTCGTGGAGAATGACGAGCCGCCTGACATCATCATGCCAGCACTTCCGCCACCGCCCATCATGCCTTCCGACTCGCACTCGTCGGGGATACCGTTCTCGTTCTCGTCATCGCTGACCTCGTTGGCGATGTCGCACTCGTCGAGTATCCCGTTCTCGTTGCAGTCATTGCCGCTGAGTTCGCACTCATCCGGAACGTCGTTGTTGTTGCAATCCGGCAAATTCCATGGGGGATCGAAATTGACTTCACAGTCATCAGGGAAGTTGTTGCCGTTACAGTCGTTGCCGCTGAGCTCACAGGCGTCTGGCACGCCGTCATTGTCGCAATCCGGCTCGCAGGCGTCGAAGATCCCGTTTTCGTTGCAGTCGATCAGGGTTTCGCA
>Ga0116152_10001309_pt1 | contig 20595 bp, 17 predicted proteins | sample AD_UKC119_MetaG_FD_89894 | JGI IMG/M metagenome (GOLD analysis project Ga0116152, IMG submission 89894) | Active sludge microbial communities of municipal wastewater-treating anaerobic digesters from Hong Kong - AD_UKC119_MetaG | ecosystem: Engineered > Bioreactor > Anaerobic > Digestate...
CGCGATGGCAAGGTGATCATCAAGATGTCATGAGTACGCAGCGGGCGGCTCACCAGCCGATACCATAGTCCTCGCCATGGTGGCTGGAGCCACCCCACATCGTGCCGTGCTCGCGATCGAACCAGACTGCGTTGATCGGGCCCGAGGTTCGCTCGCTGAACTGCAGTGTATAGCCCATCCGTTTGAGCTCAGCCCGCAGCCAGGGCGGCGTTGCATCGTTGACGAGCATCCGGCCCGGCTGCGACTCGTGGCCACCGAAGGATGCGCGCATCTGAAAGCTGTTGAAGTTGGCGGCTTCGGCTGCTTCCTGGACAGTCATGTCGAACTCCACCACGTTCAGGAAGAACTGCAACAGGTTCTGGTCCTGCGAGTCGCCACCCTGTACGGCGAAGGCTAACAACGGCCTGCCGTCTTTGAGCGCGAGACTGGGCGTGAGAGTGGCGCGCGGGCGCTTGCCGGGCTCGACCACGTTGAAAGGGTTTTCATCTGGATCGAGCACGAAGCTCTGCATCCGCTGCGACAGGCCGATGCCAGTGTTGCCGGCGATCACGGCAGGCACCCAGCCGCCACTCGGCGTCACGGCGACCAGCCAGCCGGCCTTGTCGGCGGCGATCACGGTCGTCGTGCCGCGCATGAACTGCGCTTCGAGTGCTTCGAGTCGCGACGCGGCCGGCGGTGCTGAGACGCTGTCTGCCGGTACCGTGTGCCATTGTTCGAGGCTCTCTAGATAAGGATTGCGCGCGCCCTGAAAAGGATAGGGATCGCCGGGCCGGATGTCCGGATCGTTGCGGTCCGGTCGAATCAGTTTGGCGCGCTCGCGGGCGTATTCTTTCGACAACAGGCCCTGCACTGGCTCGGCGGGCGGGAAGGCCGGATCGCCGTAGTAGAAGTCGCGATCGGCGAACGCCAGATTCATCGCCTGATAGAGCGTATGGATGTAGCGGGCACTGTTGTAGCCCATGCTTTTGAGGTCGAAACCCTCCAACAGGTTGAGGGTCTGCAGCATCGCCGGCCCCTGTACCCAGGTCGTTAGTTTGTAGACCTCGATTCCTTTGTAGTTCACCTGCACGGGCTCTTCGAGCTTCACTTGCCAGTTGGCGAGATCCGCCCGTGTGAACAGACCGCCGGCGGCGCGCGTCGCGCTGACGATGTCAGCTGCGATATCGCCGCGATAGAAGCGCTCGTACGCCGCGAGGATCGCAGCCTTGCGATCCTTGCCCGCATCGAGTGCGGCACGCTCGGCCGCGACCAGCTTGCGGAGCGTCGCCGCGAGCTCGGGTTGGCGGAATATCTCCCCGGCATGTGGAGCTTCGCGCGCGGTGCCGAGGTGCGGCAGCATCACGCGCCTCGAGTCGGGCCACTGCTTGAGCTGCGCCTTGGCCGCTTCGATGCGATCGGCAGTTTCGGCATCGATAGGGTAGCCGTCGGCCATCTTGATGGCAGGTTCCAACACGTCCGCGAGACTCATCGTGCCGTATTCGGCGAGCATCACCATGATGCCGCCCGGCGTGCCGGGGGTGACGGCTGCGAGCGGACCGTACTCGGGCGGGTACTGCATGCCCTTCGATTTGAAGAACTCCGCGGTTGCGCCAGTTGGTGCGACGCCGAGCGCATTGACGCCGATCACCTTGCCGGTCTCAGGGTTATAGATGAGTGCCTGCGTCTCACCACCCCACGACAGCACGTCCCACATCGTCGAGGTGGCCGCAATCATCGCGCAGGCAGCGTCGACCGCGTTGCCGCCGCGCTCGAATATCCGGGCGCCCGCCGTGGCAGCCAATGGTTTGCCGGTGATCGCCAGCCACTCCTCGGCATAGAGCGGCGGCTTGGCGGTGCGGGCGCCAACGATGGGCGCAAGACCAAGTAGTCCGAGCACGAGCGCGAGTCGGATTTCGTTTCGATATCGCATGCCAGTTCTCCGGGAGCGGTGGCGCCATTCTAGCGCCTCCGGATTCAGCTGCGATTGCTCAGGTCGTGATTTCTACTCGAGACTCGCGCGAAGACTGGTTGCCGCAGGTCTATCACCTTGCGCCTCATACAGTTCTGCGACGCGCTCGAGGGCGGCGCGTCGGGTTGGAGCGTCGGCGCTTTGCGCGAGTTGCAGAGTCTTCCAGCTGGCCAGCAAATGCGGCTCAGCCCTAGCCAACTCGCCCGACTTCAGTAGTGTCGCGCCGAGGATGCTTTCCGCCGCGGCGATGCGCCAGTGCCCCGCCGGCAATCGCGTGCGCAATGTCTCAAAGGCGTGCTCGGCGTGGCGCCGAGCTTCCTCGATCTGGCCACGTGCCAACAATGCCTTCGCAAGATTGGCATCCAGCAACGCGGCGTTCGGATGCTCGTCGCCGAGCAGCGCCTCTATGCTGGCGTGAGCCTGGATGAACAGCGGTAACGCTTCATCGGCACGGCCTGTTTCCAGCAATAACGTCGCGAGATTGTTGCGCCCGTAGGCCACCGAGGCATGGTCTGTGCCGAAAATCGCTTCGTGTCGCTGCACAGATTCGCGCAGCATCGGCTCGGCGCGAACGTAGTCGCCTGAGCTGAACAGTAGTGCCGACAAATTATGCAGGCTGTGAGCGGTCTGTGGGTGGGCGTCGCCAAGCATTGCCTCGCGAATGGCCAATGCACGGCGTTGCAGAGGCTCTGCTTCCTCGAAGCGCCCCGCCTCTGTCAATAACAACCCGAGGTTCGTGAGACTGACCGCGACTTCAGGGTGGTTTGCCCCGAGAGTTGCCTCCTGCGCGGCTAGCGCTCGTCGATAGGCGCGCTCCGACTCAGGCCATTGTCCGCTCTGGCGCAACACGCCCGCGAGATTCTGCCAGCTGGTAGCCGCGTCAGCGCTGTCTGCCCCAAACACTGCTGTTCGGATTGCAAGCGCCCGTCGGTGCAGTGCCTCGGCCGCAGGAAAGTTGCCAAGCGCGACCTCGAGCTCGCCAAGATTATTGAGCGTCTGCGCCAGCGCCGGTCTGCCGGCATCGCCCTCGCGCTTCGTCAGCTGCTCCGCCTCCTCATAGTACGGGCGCGATTCCTTGAAGCGGCTCTGGTGATAGCGCAGCTTGCCGAGTGCATTGAGAGTACCGGCGAGCAGCAATGGTTCGGATGCGGCCTGCTCGCGCGCAATCTCTACTGCCTGCACGAGTTGCGCCTCGGCCTGGTCCTGTCGACCAAGATTCGAATAGACCGTCCCTATCGCACTTTTCAGTCGAGCCTGCAGCTGTCGGTCACGCACGAAACCGGCGTCAACCTGGCGCACCCCCAGTTCGAACAATTCGCTCGCGCTCACATCGTCCAGTCGCTGCTGACCCGGGTCAGCCAGACGGAAGATATCCAGGAGGGACTGTGTCGCAAGCGCCGCTCGCTGCGATTGCGCGTCCGCTACGAGCCTCTGCCGCTGCGCCGATACCGCTGCGAGAATCGCACCACAACTGACGATGACCAATGCGACGACTGCCGCCGTGCGCAGCCGTGCGGTCCGTAGAAGCCGGCCACGCGATGCGTGTATCAGATCGCTTTCCGCGCCCTCTATTGGCATTGTGAGGCGATCCACCGCCTGCTCGGATTCATCCAGCGGGCCGCGTGCCAGCAGATAGGCTGATGAGCGCCCGCTGTCCAGCCAGAGCTGAGTGGCGCTGGCGAGTCGCTGTTTCGCTAACAACGCAGTGCGATTCCGAAGCAGCGATTCGCTCAAGCGCGACCAGTGACGGAACAAGGCCTCATGCGTCACACTCACGACCGGGTTGCCGGATTCCACCTGGGTGACGAACAGTCGCGCGGCAATGAATGCGTCGACGAGCTGCTGGCGTGCTGCGGTATCCGCGACGACAGAGCGCACCACGAAGCGGCGGGTGACGCCGGCGCCGCTCTGTGAAGGTACGTGCGCCAGCTGTTGAAAGACGAAATCCAACTCTTTCTGTACGGTCGGCGACAGCGCGCCAAACGCATCTTCGGCACGCCGTGCCAGGCATCCGCCAACGCCGCCAAGTGACGTATAGGCTGCGTACGTCAGAACACCATTGTCGCTGCGACGCGCATAAAGTTCGTCGAGCGTGAACTCCAGCAGCGGCAGAACTTCGGGCTGTGCCGCCGCTTCCGCATGCAATATGTCGTCCAGTCGTTCTTCAGTATTCGCTGTCGACTCGAAACGTACGCCGGCCGCGGCGGCTGGTGCACGAATGATGCGGCCGATTTGCTGCGCCCCTGGTGGCCCCAGGTCATAGTGGCCATGCCCGCGCATCATATTTCGTAGCGTCGCCGAGTGGACGCAAAGCGGATAGAAATCACTGCGCATCGTGGCGACGATCCAGACGCGACCACTGCGTGTCAGCCCGTGCAAAGTTTGCAGGAACTGCTCCACATCGGGCTCATCGCTGTCGAACAACAGTTCCAACTGATCGATCGAAATGAGGCCGGTGGCTGTTGAATCTGCGTCACGCTCCAGTCGAGAAACGATGGCGGTAACTGCGGTATCGATATCATCACGCAGCAGGAGGGCGAGCCGTTCGGCGTCTTCAGTTGACGCAGCAAACGCTCTTGCAAGCGCCGACCACGGGTCCGGGCCGCCACGCGACAAACCGATGCACACCGTCGTGAAGTGGGAATCGGCCCGATGTTTCAACAAATACGGAATGAGCCCGGCTCTGACCAGTGAGGTCTTGCCGGACCCACTTGGACCGAGAATCAGGACGAAGGCGCATCCGGCTGCGGCTTGTTCTCCCAGCGCAACGGCAATTTCTTCGACCTCAATCTCGCGCCCGAAGAACACGTCGCTGTCGGCGATTTGGAAAGGGTTCAGACCCAGATAAGGCGAGCCGCGTTCCCATGTGGGTACGGCGTCGACTGGCGGCACGCTCGGCCGCTGCGTCAGACGATAGCCGCGCTTCGGGATCGTTTCGATCACATCAGTGGCACCGTTGATTGCCAGGGCTTTGCGTAGCGCAGAGATCGCATTGGCGAGCACCGCCGGGTTGACGAAGCCGCGCGGCCACACCGCGTCAAATAGTTCAGTTCGAGTGACGATGGCCGGCGCGTGGTCTGCAAGCAACTGCAGTACAGCCATGTGTTTTGGTGCGAGACGAAGTTCGCTATCCGCTGATCGGATGGCAAGGCTATCGGGTTCGACCCATGCGTTGCCAAGGCGAAATGCGCCCGGTGCTGTGGTGGAGCTCGAATTGGTCATTGATCTCCCCTTCGAACCGCTGCGAATCAGACGTTATCAATAAGTTAGTCAGTGACCAAGCCCAGTCGCGCTACGGTACGCGCAGTGGTCGGGATGTGCGCGCAAGGAGTGGAATGGTGATGCTCAAGAGTATTCAGCTGCTCGTGCTGGTTGGGCTGGCAAGCTTGGCCGCAAGCGGTTGTTCGGAATCGCGCCGGGCCTGGTCTGCAGCGGCGGACACGGACACGATCGAAGCCTATGAACAATTCTTGGCGGAGTTTCCGGCGGCTGGCAAGGCGGCAGCGGCAAAGGCCCGTCTGCAGCAACTCAAGTTTCCACTGGCGGATGCCGGATTGCCCACTATCGAGCGCATTCCTGACAGGCCGTTCGCCTGTGCGGATGGTGACGCGCGAGCCAAGGAAGCTCGGGGCGTCGCGTACGTCGCAAGAGAGGAGACAAGCCTGACGACCGAGCAATTGCGGGAGTACTTCGGGGTTGCTGCACAGGGGCGGATGTTTCGCGCCGGCGAGGCCATGACCGGCGCAATGCCGCGATCTGGCGGCACGGTGTACTTCGGCGACATGTGTTTCGCCTACAACGGCACCGCCGCAAAGGTTGTTCAAGTCACCGGGTCATTCGTCAGCAACTCGGCGGGCTGGACCTTGAGCAAGGGGACGCAGATCACGGTGGCACGTGATGCAGACCCAGTACGTGACGGAGCGTCCGCCAAATGATCAAAGACGGTGGTGAAGGAGTTCGTGCCATGAATCGAAGACACATCATTATTGTTAGCATGATGGCCACAATGCTGAGCAGCATGCCTGGATTACATGCGCAGAATTCGGGCGGGAGTGAAGCGGAACGAAAATCCAAGACGCCGCCGCGTGCCATTTCCAAGGACGAGCGCGCCGAGCTCGAAGCGCGAGTCCGCCAACTGGTTGCGCCGCGGCCGCTCGAAGAGCTGTCGAAGCCGGCAAAATCATCGGGCACGAGTGTCGGCTCCGTGAGTATCCCGAGCCAGAGTTTCAAGCGCGACGATGGTGTGTCGGTAACCATCATGTCGGCCCAGAAAGGCAGTGCGCCGCCTGCGAATGTCGGTGTCTGGCATGGCAAGGGTGCCAAGCAAAGCGGTTTCGCGGCGATGTTCGGCGGCAACGTCGGCAAGCTCGTACTGCGAATGCACGATCCCGATCCGAGTCCGGCAGCCGAGCCTTTCGGCTTTCGACGTGTGCGCTTGTTCGACGACGGACATGAGAAGGAGTATCGCCTGGAGGGTGATCTCTGGATGCTGGCCGAGTACGACGGCGCAGAGAGATAGCACGGGAGCGACGCTGCAAGTGCCGCCGATCGCCAGCACGCGGAATAGGAACGAAGCATGGCTGAACCGTCTTCCATGGCCGGGTTCGTCGGCGGCGCCCTCAGCGGGCTCATGGCCGGCCTGATCCCGTTCTTCGTCGCGCAACACCGCAGCCGGCCCGCGCTGGCTTGGTCGGCACTACTCGTTGGAATAGCGTTGGGGGCTATAGGTGGCGCGCTGCTGGCGGTTCCCGGCTGTGTCGTCTTCACGTTGCTTGCGCTACGCAATGCGGAGCAACTACCCGCGCCGCAGGTACCACTCAACTACTGGAAGATCGCGATTCCTGCCTCTGGTCTGCTATGGCTCGCGGGTCTTGGTGCCGTGGCGCTGACGCTTCCGCCATCACTCATATCGGCTCGCATAACGGTGCCGATTGGCTTCATTGCAATGGTGATAGGCGGCTGGATCGCATCTTTGGTGCTGCGCTTCGCAAACCGAACAATAGACGCCCGAACATCGGACGAGCTGAGCAGCAAGATAGCCTCGATTGGTGCACCCGGCAGCAACGCCGATCAGCAGACCGACAAGGACTAGCAGTGGAATTTCACATACCTGTTTTCGTGTGGGTCATGCTGTTCTTCGCCGCGGTGGGATGGATCGCACGGCTATGGCTGAATAGATCGACTCGGGAGACCCTCACGAAAGCGGAAGCCCTGACAGGCGCCGCCGCGTGGCAGCAAGCAGCAGTGTTGTACAAGCAGGTTCTCAATGAGCGCACTGATGACCACGGAATCTTGTCTGACATTGTCAAGAAGCTCTCGCAGCTCTACCAGGCAAATGCCGTTGAGGCGGATCTGTCGGAGCTGAACACCGCCCTCGGGGTGCTGGGCGAAATCGATAGTTCTAGTGTCTCTGATCGAAAGAAGGCGCAACTCAAACGGGAGCTGTGTGGAAAGTGGGCCAAAGTAGTTAGTGCACTGCCGCCCGCAACTGTAGCTGCTGACGATGAACCAGTCGGTATACCCACAGCGGTCGAGACCAACTGCCGCTATTGCTCGAAGCCCATCGCCGGCCGGGCATGGAAATTCAGCGATTACACGATGAATCCAGCTTTGAAGCGGGACACGAGCATTGGCCATGTTTGTCCCGCTTGTGGCGCAGTGTCCCATACTGCCTGCGCCTCAGGTATTCGATTCAGCGGTTGGTCGGGCTATGAGAAGTCACATTGCGCTGCCTGTGGCGCCCGAGTCGATTCGCCAACGATGATTTTTCCGGCGCACGAAGCGAGTTAGTTGCAGGTGATGTAACGCGCCGCTAACCTTCGGTCCCGCTGGGCTGGCTGCATCGCCACGGCAGCACATAGGGCTCGCCTGCATGCGTCCCCAGCAGCGCGTCGACCCGATAGACTGTGCGCAGATTGCTTGTGCTGAGCACTTCATGCACGGCTCCGGTCAGCACGACGCGTCCTTCAGCGAGCATCGCGATGCGCGTGCAGAAGCGCGCAGCCAGCGTCAGATCATGCAGTACGATCGCGATCGCCCGCCCGCCGCGCGCCAGCTCGCGGAGTCGCTCCATCAGATCGAGTTGATGATAGGCATCCAGCGCCGCGACCGGCTCGTCCGCCAGCAGTACGGGTGCCTCGACGGCAAGCGCGCGCGCCAACAGCACACGCGCCCGTTCACCGCCCGATAACTGATCGAGCCGCCGGTCGGCGATGGACTGCGCGTCGACGGCGGCCAGTGCTGCATCCACGGCCGAGCGATCCGTGTCCCGTACTATTCCACCGGTATGTGGTAGTCGACCCAGTTCCACCGTACGGCGCACCGACAACGGCCAGTGCACGACCTGTCCTTGCGGAATGTAGGCTGCCATGCGCGCCAGCTCGCGCGGCCGCAATGTATCCAGGGGACGGCCGTGCCAATCGACACTGCCGGCGGAGAGCGGTGTCAGCCCGAGCGCGGCACGCAGGAGTGTCGTCTTGCCGGCACCATTCGGGCCGACGATTCCCAATACCTCGCCCGGCGCTAGCTCGAGCGTCACGCCGTCGAGCTGTCGCAGCCCGCTGCTGCTGACTACCGACACATCTGTTAGCTGCAGCGCGCTCATGTCACCTCACGGCGCAGGCGCATCAGCAGCAAGAGGAAAAACGGGGCGCCCAGCAGCGCCGTCACGACGCCGAGTCGCAACTCGGGGCCGGTGTCGCCGAGGCGGGTGAATATGTCGGCGGCCAGCAGCATGACGGCGCCGCCCACTGCTGACACCGGCAGCAAACGTCCCGGCTCATGCCCGACCAAGGGCCGCAAGAGATGCGGCACTACGAGGCCAACGAAGCCGATGCCGCCTGCTACGGACACGCTCGCTCCGATTGCGGCGGCACAGCCGATCAGGATGACGGCCCGAACGGGGCCAGCGCGAAAGCCGAGCGACGCCGCCACGTCTTCGCCCAGCGTCATTGCATCGAGTGCGCGGCGCTGCGTCAGCAGCAGCGTGAGGCCAAGCAGTATCGGTACGGCAGCCAGCCACACGTGGTCCATCGACCGATCGACCAGTGAGCCCATCATCCAGAAGACGATCTCCAGCGCGGCGTAGGGGCTGGGCGCAAGATTGAGCGCCAGCGACGTGAGTGCGCCGGCGAAGGCGCTGACTGCGACGCCGGCCAGCACGAGACCCAACGTCGATGCGCCCCGACCGGCTAACAGGAACAGCAGGCCGAGCGCCAGCGCCGCTCCGAGCATGCCTGCAAGCGGCAAACCGAGACTGTGTGACTGCGCCAGTCCGAAATAGAATGCGAGTACCGCGCCGAACGCAGCGCCGGCAGATACACCGATTACGCCGGGATCCGCCAGCGGGTTGCGCAACAGGCCTTGCAGGGCCGCGCCGGCCATGCCGAGCGACGCGCCGACCAGAATCGCCAGCAAGGTGCGTGGTAGCCGGATCTGCAGCAGGACGATCTCGGCGACGTGGCGCTGCGCGCCGCCGCTGTCGCCGAGCGCCAACCACTCGCCGCCCCGGCCAACGAACAACGATAACCCGACGAGCGCGGCGGCAACTGCCAGCAGTACTAGCCACAGCGTCGATCTCCTCATCACGAGCCGCTTGGCGGTGCCGCGGCCGCCAGCAGCGCTGCCGCGCGCGCGACCAGTGGCGTGCCGCAGGACCAGTAGGTAGCGGGAATCTGCAGACGCTGCATACCGAGTGAGCCCGCGCGGATCGCAGGATGATTCAGGGATTCGAATGCGAGCGATGGCGCCGGCCGGTCGGACGGATCGATTGCGATCACGAGCACATCCGGTCGCAGCCGCAAAAGATCTTCGATACTGAAGCGGCCCCACGCCTGGTCGCCGCCACTCCCAACTACGTTGCGCAACCCCACGTGCCTGAGGACATCGCCTGACAGGGTATCTGTACCGCCTGCGAAGCCACCGGCGCCGATCAATACCGCGCTCGGCAACTGCCCGGCGGCTCGAGCCGCGCTTCGCCACACGTCTGCCGTGCGAGCGAGCTCGGCACGAAACGCGGCATTGAGCCGCAGCGCGCGGGCACGCTGTCCGATTGCGCTACCGATTGCCAACATGCGGTCCTCGATCTCCGCGAGCGATTCGGCCGGTGCTACTTCGACCACGCGCACGCCCAGCCGGCGCAGCAAGTCGACCGTAAAGCGGGCGGTGTAACTACCAACCAGGACGACGTCCGGTGCCAGTGGCAGGATCTCCTCGGTGAGTCCTCGGTTGGCCGGATAGCGTCGGGCTTCGGCCGCGAGCGGTGAACTGCGCTGGTCACTTGCCAGCCACGTGAGTGACGCGATCTGCGCTGGATCGGCCAGCAGCAACAATTGCAGGTCCGTGCAGAGATTCAAGGACACGACGTGCGGCAGTGGACGATCGGCGGCGCGCACAGCGGTAGCGACCAGTGGCGCGCACAGCGACAGCAGCACTACGCAAAGCGGCCGCAAGCGGTGACCCTCTAGAATGCAATCCGCACGGCGGCATAGGCGCCGAACCCCGCCTGCGCGAATCCAAACGTATCCTGGTAGTTGGTGCCGAACGCGTTCTCGACGCGCACGAGTCCCGCGACGCGCTCGCTGAAGCGCCAGTGAGCTGCGGCATTCACCAGCGTGTAGGCGTCGAGGGTCGCGCGTGCAGCCGGCGTTGCGAAGATGAACTCGGAATCGTCGTGGCGACCATTGTAGTCGACACCTAGATTGAGATTGCCGCGCTCACCGCGTACCGCGTAGTTGAGATTCAGACTCGCCATCTGACGTGGTCGGCGCAGCTCACGTACGAATCCATCGATTCCCGCTGGTTCTTCGGCGTCGGTGTAGGTGTAACTACCACGCACGTTCAGTTGCGGCGTAATGGCTGCGCGCAGCTCGAATTCCACGCCCTGACGCTTGCTGGCGCGCGCCGCGTTGATCACGGTTGCGTCGAAATCCGGCGGCAGGAACACCGTCAGGATCTCGTCGGCGAGGTCAGCGCGGAAACAGGTGAGATCGGCGATCCAACGGCCATCGGCAAAGCGCCGTTCGACACCGACATCCCAACTGGTCGATCTTTCGGGCGTCAGGGCGGGGTTGCCGATGAACGAACTCGGGATGAAGCCGAACAACTCGAAGAAGCCGGGATTGGCGACGCCGGTGCCGATACTCGCGTGCAGTCGCGTGCTGCCCGACAGCAACTTGAAGGCGCCGGTTGCGCGCCACGTTGTCGCCGAGCGGAAGCGTTGGTTGTCGTCGTAGCGCACGGCTCCCGACAGGAACGCGCGCTCATGGTACGCGCCGCGATACTCGAGCACGCCGCTCGTCTGGTCGATACTGCGGTCCTGATTTACGGGCGACAGCGGATCCGGGTCGCTGTTGGCGAAGCCGATGCGTTCGAACTCGACCGCACCCGTGAGCGCGTGGCTGATGCGTTGCCGGTCGCCGAAGCGGAACGTCGCCTGGTAGTCGAGTTTCTCGCGGCGCCCTTCGTTGGCATTGGAGTAGGCGCCGTCACGGTCGAAGAAGCGGCTGTTAGTACGGGTCACACCGAAGTTGGCGCGCTGCCCGATGTTGGAATCCGGCGGAGCATACTGCAGGCCTACCCGGCCGTAAGTCTGGGTGCGCTCGGCACGATTGCGGCTGTCGATCACGAGGCCCTGCGTGGCCGTGGCGGGAAAGCGGAAGTCCTGTTCATCGCCATCGGCGGAACCGTCGATGCGCAGCACCGCAGCGTCGAGTGTCAGTCCCTCGTTGGGCTGCCAGGCGAGGCTGCCGCGCGCCGTGAAGTTGCGATAGCCGTCGGTCTCGGTTCCGCCCGGGGCCGCGCTCACGCCGTCGGTGGAGAAATACTGTGCGCCGAAGCCGGCTGCCAGCGTATCGCTGCCGCCTTGCCAGCTGAGGCGACCCAGTTGCGTGCCGAAGGAGCCGCTCTGCAACTCCGCAATGCCGGCCCGTTGCGCAACACCGCCACGCTCGATGCGGCCTCGACGGGTGATGACGTTGATGACACCGCCGATGGCGTCGCTGCCCCACAGGGCGCTCTGCGCGCCGCGCAGGACTTCGAGGCGCTCGATGTCGAGCGGCAACAGCGTGGCGAAGTCGAACTCCGAGCCGTAGGCCGGATCGTTCACTTCGATGCCGTCGAGCACCACGAGTGTGTGGTTGCCCTCGGCGCCGCGCAGCCGCACCTGGGTGACGCTGCCCATCGGTCCGCCGCGATTCACGGCGGCGCTGGCCACTTCCCGCAGCAGATCCGCGACGAGCGCGGGCGCCCGCCGATCGATTGCCGTGCCCTCGAACACACTGACGGAACTGCCGACCTGCTCGCGCGGTAGTTCGATACGGCTCGCACTGACGATCACGTCGTCGGGACGTTCCGCTGCGCCGGCGGGCTCCGCCAATGCCACAATACCTAACAAGAGGAGGCTGGAACAACTACTACTGACCGACATGTGGCGCCCTCCGCGCTATCAATTGAGCGAGGGGCGATCAAGACGGTCGGGAGTCGGGAGCCGAGCAGTGCTGCTGCGAGTGCCGTTCTTCGAGCCGCCTCCGGTGCACCCCGCCCGTGACTACTGCTGACAACGTCCTGCGACGTATCGAGGGCAGGTCTCCTGGCTCGCGGGCTCGCCCCGTTCGCCTTCCCGGTTGACCCAGTGGCTGCGTGAACAGGACTACCGCTAACAGTTGCGGGGGCAGCTTCGGAATGGGGGCGAGGCCCCGGCACCGAATTCCCTTTTGAGCCCTTGCGGGCACCTTCGACGGGCGAAGCTTGCGCGCAGCAGCGGCGCGTCGTCAAGCCGGATTCGGAGGTCAGTCGTTGACGAGGACGATTTTGCCGAAGTGGGTGCGCGCATCGACCATGGCGTGCGCCTGGACCAGTTCTGCCATCGGCAACGTTGCGTCGACCGGTGCCTTGAACACACCACGGGCGAACAGCGGCAGCGCCACGTCGCGAAATGTCCGCATGGTCTCTGGCAGAAATCGCACGCTGGTGGAAATGCTCATCGAATGCAGCGACAGGTTGCGCGTGCCGATGTTGAGATTGAAGCACACCTGCCGACCGCCGGTGCTGCCATACATGACGATGCGACCTTCGGCGGCCATCGAGTCGAACAGCGATGCCGCCGTCTCTTCGCCGATCGTCATGAGGCCGATGTCGACACCATGCCCGCCAGTGTCGCGATGCACGGCCGCCGCGATGTCCTCGGTCTTGTAGTTGTAGCCCGCATCGGCTCCCGCTGCGACGCCGCGTTGCACCTTGTCGTCGCGACTGGCGGTGCCTGCGACCCAGGCGCCGCGCCACTTGGCGATCTGTAGCGCGGCGCTGCCGACACTCGAGCCGATCGCCTCGATCAGCACCCGTGTGCCAGGCTGTACGTCCGCTACGGTGATGAGCGCGTGCCAGGCTGTGAGCCAGCCGACCGGAATGGCCGCCGCCTCGGTCATGCTGAGGCCGTCCGGGACGGGCAGTGCGTGTTCGGCGTCGAACAACACCTGCTCGGCGTGCGAGCCGCGCGCGCGCCCGAATACGCGCGCGCCGATCTCGAACCCCCGGACTTGCGCCCCGAGCGCTGTCACCACGCCGGACGACTCCATCCCCATCACGAAGGGTAGCGTCTGGCCGCCGTACGTGCCAGCCCGCATGCGCGTTTCGGCGAAGTTGATACCTGAGCCATGCACGCTTACTAACAACTGTCGTGGCCCGGGAACCGGGGTGGGCAGGTCGGTCCAGAGCATCTTCTCCGGGCCGCCGAACTCCCTGACCAGCCAGCCGCGCACGCGCTCAGCCTGCGCGTGACTTGATGAACGCGAGCAGTGCCTCGTGCTGCTGTTTGCCGAGAGCGCTCGTGACCGCGTCGCCAGCCATTGTCTGCCACCAGCGCGCCAGCTTCGGGAACTTCTCGAACTGGTTGGTCACGCCGAATGCCGGCAGCACCAGGGACGTCGTGATGAACGATGGATAAAGCACGCAGTCTGCGAGCGTCAGTTTGTCGCCGTACATGTATGGCCCGGCGCCCATATAGCCCTCGATCTGACCCAGCGTGGTATTGAACGCGGTGTGCGCGGCATCGACTTCCGTCTGATTGCGCTGCGTCGGGTTCATGTTGCGAAAGAACGTGCCGAGCGAAGTTCCAAGATACAGATCCACGATGCGGCACAGCAAGCGCACGCGCGCACGGTCGTAAGGATCTGCCGGCAGCAGCGCGGGGCCCTTGAGCGTTTCGTCGAGATACTCACAGATGACCTGTGATTCGGCCAGATGACGTCCTTTGTCATCGGTGAACGCCGGCATCTTGCCGAGCGGATTGATCGCCAGATATTCGGGCGACTTGATGCCGCCACCCGGTGGTTCCGACAACGGCATATCGACGCCCTTGGCTTTGGCGGCCATTGCGACGCGCACGACGTAGGGGGAGGCGGGCGATCCATATAACTTCACGATGAACTCCTCGGTATTGTACGGACAGGGGGCTGTGCGCCACTATGCGAGCCCCCAGTGACGCGAGTCAATGAGCGCAGCTCCGCTGCGCTGGAGAGTGAACATGCCTGCAAAGCCTGCCGACGGATCGGACGCCCCGCCACGTGGTCGGCCGCGCCAGGGTCGCGCGTACTTCGAGTGCCGCTACGGGCAGCTGCACGTGCACAACACCATGCCGTCCGGCGGTGGCTTCGATGAGGGCACGGCGCTGGTATGCCTGCATCAGAGCCCCGCTTCCGGTCGGGTTTTCCGGCAGTTTGCGCGGCTGTTGGGCGAGACGCGCTCCGTTTACTGCCCGGACACACCGGGCTTTGGCCAATCCGATCCGCCGCGCGAGCTGCCATCGATCGCCGACTATGCGGCGGCGATCGGCGATTTCCTCGACACCATGCGGCTGCGACAGGTCGATATCCTGGGCTACCACACCGGGACGGCGATCGCCACTGAACTGGCGATTGCGAGGCCCGACGTCGTGCGTCGTCTGGTGCTGGTGGCGGTGCCGCTGCTAACAACCGAGGAGCGCGAGGCGTTCAAGCGCACACCGTGGCCGGTGGCGCCGGCCGAAGACGGCAGTCATCTGGCGACCGAGTGGGCGCGCAGCATCGAGTGGCGCGGACCGGGTGTCAGCCTCGAGCTGCTCGCGCAGTCGTTCGCCGAGAAGCTCTACAATGGGCAGTCGGCGTGGTGGGGCGCCAACGCAGTGATGAACTGGCCGGCAGCCGAGCGACTGCCGTTGATCAAGCAGAAGACTCTGCTGCTTCGGCCGCGGGACGATCTATGGGACGCTACCGCGCGGGCACGAGATCTAGTGAAGGGCGTGCGTTGCATCGACCTGCCGGACTATGGTCACGGTTTGTTCGAAGTGGCACCGGCGGCGGTGGCCGGCGCCGTCGCCCCGTTCCTCGCGGACTGATCGCCGAGCCACCACACCGCCACTGCCATGGCGATCAGCACCGGTATTGCCAGCAGATTGAGCTGCTCCCAGCCGAGCAGCGTGATCGCCGGACCTGCGGCGAGCGATGCCATGGCCTGCGAGCCGAAAACCGTGAAATCGTTGAGTCCCTGGGCGCCGAATCGCTCTGCTGGCCGGTAGGTAGTCGTCAGCAGCGTCGTACCGGCTACGAACAGGAAATTCCAACCGACGCCGAGCAGCGCGAGCCCGGTCAGGTAGTGGACGAAATGATGGCCGACCACAGTACTGATCGCCACACAGGCGCCCATCAATGCAATGCCGAGAGACATCAGCATGCGGATCCCGAGCACCCGAATCAACCAGCCGCTGGCGAGCGACGGCAGATACATGGCCAGCAAGTGGGTCGAGATCACTCGCTTGGTCTCGGCGACGCTCATGCCATCGACTACGTGCATACTGATCGGCGTCGCCGTCATGATGAAGCTCATCACGACATAGGACGACAGGCCGGCGAGCAGCGCCACCACGAACCGCGGCTGGCGCGCGATCACCCTGAGTGGTCGCGGCGCCGCCTGTTCGACGGTCGCGCGCGGTAGCGGTGGACCGAGCGTCAGCAGGACCAATGCGGCCAGCACGAACAGCACCGCCAGCCCTACGAACGAGCCGCTGAACTCGGCCCAGCCGCCTAACAAGCGGAGCCGATCGCCGAGTTCTGGTCCCAGCCAGGCAGCCACGAGCGTGCCGAGCATCACGGTCGAGACCGCACGCCCGGCATCGAGCTCGGCGACGTACTCGGTGGCCGCGAAGCGGTACTGGTGCACGAAGGCCATGTTGGAGCCGAGCAGAAAGCCCGCCAGGCACAGGCCGGCAAACGACTCGTGTGCAATGCTGACCGCGCAGATGAGCGCCGCACCGGTGGCCATCAGTGCGCTGCCGATGAAGCCGGGCTTGCGGCCAATCCGGCGCATCAGGACAGCGGCCGGAATCGAACTGAGCGCGAGGCCGAGGATCGACATCGACAGGGGCAGGGTGGCAAGCGCGGGAACGGGCGTGATGTGCGTACCGACGATGCCGCCAAAAGTCACGAGCATGATCGTGCCGCACGCGGAAAACACCTGCGCGAGCGCCAGGATCCACACGTTTCGCATCGCGGCGATCATACAGAACACGGGGCAGAATGAGACCTGGGTCTCGCAAATCCTCCCTTGTTGGCGTAAACGGTTAAATCGGCAACGCAGTATTTCTGCAATAATTCGTGTTCAGGCGCAATGGATCGTTCGCCAAGAGGGAGCTTGCGTAGTGTCAGTGCCGATGAAGCCGACCAAGTCCGATACTGAAGCGGTGATTCCGGCTGCGCTGGACGCGGAGGATACCGCCGAGCTGCCGGTCCTCGATGTCGAAGCGTACGAGGCCACCCTCGAGCAGGACGCCATCTCGCACACTGACACCTGGGTCGGGCCGCAAGCCTCGCTGCCGATCGAGCCGGAGGAAAATTCAACCGCGAGTGCCGTGACCGGCGGACTCGATCTGGGCGGACTGACCGCAACACTGCGCGCGGTGGAGGATCGGCTGCGCCAGAAGGGCGAGCGGCTGGTCACGCTCGAGCGGGAGCTGGCGACGGCGCGTGCCGAGCACCAGGCAGCGATCGCCGCCAGCGCCAAATCCATCGAGGCTGTGACGGTACAGCGTGACCAACGCTTTGCCGAGCTCGAGGCGCAGCTCGCTGCGCTCGCAACAGAACACGAGGCCGCGCTCGTTCGGGTCAATACCGATCTGGTGCTGCAGCGCGAGCAGAGCGACGCGCGCATCGTTGCCTTGCACCAGCGGGAGGCTGAACTCGAGCGCGAGCTCGAGCAGATGACGGCGGACCACGAGGCCGCGGCCGTGCGCATTCGCGAGCTGGAGGCCGAGATGTCGTCGCGCTATAGCGATCTCGAGCTGCAGGCGACGGCCCGTGAGAACGAATTCAATGCGCAGCTCGCGGAGCGCGACCATGATCTGAGCGCGGCGGAAGAAGCGTTGCAACGGCTCGAAAACGAGCTGAAGAACAAGAACGCCAAGCTTGACGAGCTGGCACATGCCAGCGACGACTGGCGCAATACCGTCGTCGAAGCACAGCAGGCGCTCGCCGATCGCGATCAGCGCATTCGCCAGCTGGAGGGTGAGATTGCTTCGACGGCCACCGCGTTCGGTGCGATCCAGCAGAGCATCCAGCGTCTCGATCCGGTGGTCGAGGCGGACGAAGAGGTCGCGGCCGAGGGCCCGCAGCGGCTGCTCATTCGCAGCGATGGCAACACCGAGTTCGTCCATCAGCTCGCGCGGCGCACCCGCATCGGTCGAGGCCCGGATAACGACCTGCTGATCGATGCCCAGTACGTCAGCCGTCACCATGCCGTCATCATGGCTGGACCGGTACATACCACCGTCGAAGACCTCAACAGTACCAACGGCGTCTTCATCAACGGCAAGCGCATTTCTCGACACACGATCAAGGACGGCGACCGGGTGACGATCGGCCGCATGCAGTTCCGCTATTCGGTACGCCCAGCAGTTACACGAAAATGATCGATTCCTCCGCACCTAAACTGCCTGAGCCGGCCCCCGAACCGGCGTTCTTCGAGAACGCTGCGATCGACAATCTGATCGCCGTCGTGCTCGAACTCGGCTCTGAGCTCTGGGTCCAGCGGCAGCGGCAACGTATTGTCGAAAGACTGCTCGCCGAGGGTGGTGTCGTTAGCAGCGAAGCGATCGAACAGTACACGCCGAGCGAGGCTGAGATCGCAGCCGACGCCGACGAACGCCGGGCGTTCATCGACCGCCTTTATGGCGTGTTTGCCCAGTCGCGCGTCAGCGCGACCCCGCTGGCCGAGTCCTGAGCGACATGCCGGACGCGTACATCGAGCGCATTCTCAAGGCGCGGGTCTACGATGTGGCGATCGAATCGCCGCTCGAACCGGCGCACCGCCTGTCCCGCCGGCTTGCCAATCAGGTGCTACTGAAGCGTGAAGACCTGCAGCCGGTGTTCTCGTTCAAGCTGCGCGGTGCCTATAACAAGATCGCGCATCTGTCCGAGTCGGTGGCGCGGCGAGGTGTCATCTGCGCGTCAGCCGGCAACCATGCTCAGGGTGTCGCGCTGGCGGCGCAACGGCGCGGCATTCCGGCAGTCATCGTCATGCCGGTGACTACGCCGGACATCAAGGTGCAGGCCGTACGCGATCTGGGCGGCGAGGTCGTACTGCACGGTGACGACTACGACAGCGCCTACGAGCGGTCGTTAGTGCTGGCGCGCGAGCGACAGCTGGTGTTCGTCCATCCCTTCGACGATCCTGACGTGATCGCCGGGCAAGGCACCATCGCGGTGGAGATTCTGCGGCAGACCGGTGGTGACATCGATGCGATTTTCGTGCCGGTGGGCGGTGGTGGCCTGATCGCCGGCATTGCAGTGTACGTCAAGTATCTCTATCCGCGGGTGCGCATCATCGGCGTGGAACCTGTCGATGCTGCCTCGATGCATGCCTCGCTCAAGGCGGGCGAACGCGTGACACTCGAACGCGTCGGCATTTTTGCGGATGGCGTGGCCGTCAAGCGTGTGGGCGAAGAGACATTTCGCCTGGCGCGAGAGTACGTCGATGAAATCGTACTGGTGGATACCGACGAGATCTGCGCGGCGATCCAGGATATCTTCGAGGACACCCGCTCGATCGTCGAGCCGGCCGGCGCGCTGGCAGTCGCGGGGATCAAGCAGTACGTCGCGCGCCAGTCGGTGCAGGGCAAGCGCTTCGTTGCGCTCAACTGCGGCGCCAACATGAATTTCGACCGACTGCGGCACATCGCCGAACGCGCCGACCTGGGTGCGGGGCGCGAAGCTCTGTTGGCGGTCGAGATTCCGGAGGAGCCGGGCAGTTTTCTGCGCTTCTGCGAAGCACTGGGGCGGCGCAGTGTCACCGAGTTCAACTACCGATATGAGAGCGAGCATCGCGCGCAGATCTTCGTGGGTTTCGCCTTGAGCGGCGGCCGCGCGGAGCGCGAGCAGGTCACGTCCGACCTCATCCGAGCCGGTTATCAGACGATCGACATGACCGACAACGAAATGGCGAAGTTGCACGTGCGGTACATGGTGGGCGGCCACTCGCGCGGGCTCGCTCACGAGGTGCTCTATCGCTTCGAATTCCCGGAGCGGCCGGGCGCGCTGCTCAAGTTCCTGCGTGCCGTGGGCTCACGCTGGAACATCAGCCTGTTCCACTACCGCAATCACGGCTCCGACCATGGCCGCGTGCTGGCTGGGATCCAGGTGCCGCCGGCAGAGCGCGCTGATTTTCTCGACCACCTCAACGAGCTGCACTTCGCCTACATCGACGAAACGCAGAATCCGGCCTACCAACTATTCCTCGGTGTCTAGTCTGACTACTTGACCAGACGCCAGGTGAAAGGATAGCGGTAGCGCTCGCCGTTGCTGGCTTTGACGGCCGCCATGATCGTGAGCACGAGCCAGCCGATGCCGAGGATGACGAATCCTGGAATGGTGATGACCATGGTGACGACCAGAACCGACAAAGCGGCCAGCACGGCGGCAACGATCGTCACCGTGATGTTGAAGTTGATCGCTTCGGCGCCCTGATCGGCGACGAAGGCCGATTTGTCCTTCTGCAGGATCCAGATGACGAGTGGCCCCAGGATATTGCCGACCACGGGCACGACGAAGCCCGCCAGCGCAGCCAAGTGCACGAACAGGCCCATGTTGCGATCGTCCTTGCTGACCTCATTCATGTTAGCGTCCCCTAAAAGGGACACATTAACACCGACGACAGAATGACAAAAGTAACCGCCCGGATCGAGTTTCGTGACATTCGCGGCTTGCGTCATCGGCTAGTGCGCTGGGGGCCGGAATCCCCGGATCCGATCGTGTTGCTGCACGGCTTCATGGACTGTGCGCTCACATTTCAGTTTCTGGTCGACGAGCTGCCAGCCGACTGGAGTCTGGTGGCGCCGGATTGGCGAGGCTTCGGGGGCACCGACTCGACAGGTGTTAGCTACTGGTTCCCGGACTACCTCGCCGATCTCGAGGAGCTGCTCGACGTACTGACGCCGGACGTGCCGGCACGCGTGATCGGCCACAGCATGGGCGGCAACATTGCATCGCTCTATGCCGGCGTGCGGCCGGATCGTTTGCGCTGGCTGGTGAATCTGGAGGGCTTCGGCCTGCGTCGCGTGGGGCCGGAGATGGCGCCGGTGCGCTACGCCGAATGGCTGGATCAGTTGCGTGCGCCGCGGGCGGAAC
>Ga0116152_10001312_pt1 | contig 20578 bp, 15 predicted proteins | sample AD_UKC119_MetaG_FD_89894 | JGI IMG/M metagenome (GOLD analysis project Ga0116152, IMG submission 89894) | Active sludge microbial communities of municipal wastewater-treating anaerobic digesters from Hong Kong - AD_UKC119_MetaG | ecosystem: Engineered > Bioreactor > Anaerobic > Digestate...
CACCAGCAGCGCGGCGTGATCGCGGTCGGCCATGCGGGTCATGGCGTGTTGCAGAAAGCTCGACTCCTGCGCGTAGCCGACGGGCGCGATGATCGGACCGTGGCGTTTGGTCGGGTCCTCGGGGTGGACGCGCACGATGCCGACGACATTGCGCCCCTCGGTAACCACGGCATAGACGCGCTCGGGGCCCAGATCGGTATCGACCTGCCCGCTGTCGCCCAGTTCGCTGCGTTCCAGCACTGCGACCACGGGCTGCATCAGTTCCCGGATGATGCGGATCGAGAAGCTGTGCGACCGGCTTTCGCGGGGAATGTGGTGGCCGCGGCGGGTCAACTTGGTGGTGTAGATGTCGTCCTCGGACAGTTTGCGCCGCATTCCCAGCGCGCAGACCACGGCGATGATCGCGGCGACGGTGATCGTGTAATCGCCCGTCATCTCGAAGATCATCATGATCGAGGTCAGCGCAGCCCCGGTCGAGGCCCCGACAATCGCCGCCATGCCGATCACCGCGAAGGTCACCGTGTGAAAACCCAGGTGCGGAAAGGCCAGGTCCAGCAACCCGCCGAACGCCCCGCCCAGCGCCGCGCCCAGGAACAGCGACGGCGAGAACACCCCGCCCGACGCCCCGGCGCTGAGCGACACCGACGTCGCCAGCAGTTTCAGCGCGAACAGCAGCAGCAGGAAGCCGGGCGCGGCGAGTTGGCCGGTCAGGATCGACTCGATCGTGGCATAGCCGACGCTTTCGGTGTGATACTGCCCCGTGGTCTGCAACAAGACGTAGAACAGCACGCCCAGCCCCAGCATCCCGATGACGTTCTTGACGTAGGGGTTCAGCTTCCAGCTGTCGAACAGGTCCTCGGTCCGGTAGAGGACCTTGACGAACAGCCATGCCGCCAGGCCAGCGATGAAGCCGAAGATCACGTAAAGCGGCAGCATGTCCACGCTGAGCGGCACGAACAGATCGGGGCGCTGGTGCGCGGCCAATTGAAAGGCCGGCTCCATGCCGAAGGCCAGGCGCCCGACATAGGTTGCGGTGCCGGTGGCCATGACCACGGGCAGCATGGTGCGCGCGCTGAATTCGGGCAGCATCAGTTCGACGGCGAACATCACCGCGCCCAGCGGTGTATTGAAGGTGGCGGCGATACCGGCGCCCGCGCCGGCGGCGACCATCGTGATGACCTGCCAGCGCCGCAGACGAAAGGCGCGCCCCAGCACCGACCCGATCCCCGAGCCGATCTGGATGATCGGCCCCTCGCGCCCGACCGAGGCGCCCGACCCGATCGACAGCGCCGAGGCCAGCGATTTCACCATCACCACCGGCCAGCGGATATGGCCGCCACGGTAATAGATCGCGTCCATCACCTCGGGAACACCGTGGCCCTTGGCCTCGGGGGCAAAGTTGCGCACCAGCCACAGCACGATCACCCCGCCCACCACCGGCGCCAGGATCACCAGCGGCCCATAGGGCGAAGGCGGCGTGGGAATATTGGCGTCGTAACTGAACGAGAAGATCCCCAGGAAGAAGAAGTTGTGAATGACCGAGATCAGATAGCGCAGAAGGATCGCGCCGATGCCGGTCACGACGCCGATGATGACCGCGATCAGGCTCAGTGCGATGACGGACACGCGCCGCTGGTCGTCGTCCGGACCGTGCAACAGGGCGTCGGCGTCTTTGGTCGTGCTATCGGTCATCGGCAGAGTCCGGCAATTGTCGTTTTCGGCGGTAAGGGCTATGGTCCCGTCAGGCTGGCCGCCGACCGCCCCGGACATCATGCCTTTCAGCTACGCCTTTGCGGCCGAAGATGCAAAGGGTCTGACGGACGGGCGCCCCCCGCGGCCCAGGAAACCGGAACCGGAGAGAGCACATGAAGACCCCGCAATCCCTGCGCCTGAAGCGCCCGCGTCGGGTTCAGATCTTGTCGGCGGGGGTGTTTTTGCTGGCGGGCGTCGTCTATTTCGGCACGCTGCACGCCATGGATGGCCGGGCCGAGGCCTATTTCCGCCAGTTGCGCCAAAGCGATCCGGCGCTCTATCTGACGCAGGTGCGCGAGGCGCAGGGCTTCGATACGTTCCTCACCGAATACCGCATCCTGAACAACTACGAGGATTTCCACCAGGCCCCGCCGAATTTCCTGGTCGGCCGCTGGACCCTGCGCCCCGAACCGATTCGCCTGAGCCCGGGCACCGCGCCCTCCGAATGCAGCGACCCGGTGACGCTGGATTACGGTCTGTTCCTGCAACTGGAAACCGGCGGTGTCGCGTTGCCGGTCAGCTACCGGATCGAGGGCAAGACCGTTGAAATGCGCATCGCTCCCGACAGCGTGGTGCCGATCGAGCTGGTCAGCTATGGTGCGCAGCTCGATCATATCGCCTTTACCGCGCCGGGGCGTGACGCGGTATCCTATGGCTATCTCTGCGGCCGCTGAGCGACGCGACCGGCTGGCGCGCGGAACCGCTGCGCGCTAGGCTTCCCCGACAGACACTTGGGGGGCACCGACATGACCACGACCGCCGACGACGCCTTTGCCGCGCTTGGCACGCTTCTGGGCGAACGCCTGAATCGCTCGCAATCCGATCGTGATCTGCATGGGCGGTCCGAAAGCCATTTCAACGACATGCCCCCCGATGCCGTGGTCTATCCCGAAACCACCGACGAGGTGGCCGCGATCGTGCGGATCTGCGCCGCCGCCGGCCTGCCGCTGATCGGCTGGGGCGCCGGGACCTCGCTCGAAGGGCACGCGCTGGCGCCCCGGGGCGGCGTTACCGTGGATTTCAACCGCATGAATCGCGTGCTCGACATCGCCCCCGAGGACATGGTGGTCACGGTCCAGCCCGGGGTCACGCGCGAACAGCTCAACACCGAACTGCGGTCCACGGGCCTGTTCTTTCCCATCGACCCCGGTGCGAACGCCTCGCTCGGGGGGATGACCTCGACCCGGGCGTCGGGCACGACCGCGGTGCGCTACGGCACCATGCGCGCGAACGTGCTGGCGCTCGAGGTGGTGCTGGCCGACGGCCGCGTCATCCGCACCGGCACGCGGGCGCCGAAATCTTCGACCGGGTATGACCTGACGGCGCTGTTCGTCGGCGCCGAGGGCACGCTGGGCCTGATTACCGAGGTCACGCTGAAGCTGCATGGCCAACCCGAGGCCGTGCGCGCCGCGGTCTGCGCCTTTGACAGCATGGCGGGCGCGGTGGACGCGGTGATCGCGACGATCCAGTCGGGCATTCCCATGGCGCGGATCGAATTCGTCGATGCCGCCGCCGCCGCCGCCTTCAACCGCGCGGCCAGCACCGGCTGGCCGAACGCCCCGCACCTGATGGTCGAATTCCACGGATCGACCCAGGGGGTCGAGGAACAGGTGCGGCGCTTTGCCGAGATCGCCAGCGAATTCGGCGCGCAGGATTTCCGTTGGGCGGCCAAGGCCGAGGAACGCACGGCCCTGTGGGCCATGCGGCACAACGCCTATCGTTTTACCTTGCAGGCGTTCCCGGGATCGGACCCGGTGACGACCGACATCTGCGTGCCGATCTCGCGCCTGGCCGAGGCGGTCGAGGAAACCGCGGCCGAGATCGCCGCTTCGGGCATTCCCGGGCCGATCGTCGGACATGTGGGTGACGGCAATTTCCACGCGCTGCTCTTGCCGCGCGCGGGCGACGCGGCGGAATGGGCGACGGCCCAGCGGCTGGCCGGGAACATGGCCGAACGCGCGCTCAGGCTGGGGGGCACCGTGTCGGGCGAACACGGCATCGGCCTGGGAAAAACCAAATACATGCGCAAGGAACACGGCGACGGCTGGGACGTCATGGGCGCGATCAAGGCCGCGCTGGACCCGGACGGGCTGATGAACCCCGGCAAGCTGCTGCCCGGGAACTGACACGCGAACGGGGGGCCAGAGCCCCCCGTTCCAGTGCCTCGCGGTGTGCCGTGACCGCCCGCGCGTCAGCCGAAGGCGTCGGGCTCGGACGCCTTGCGCTGGGCGACATAGGCGGCAAGCGCCTCGTTGATGGCCGGGTCCAGCGCCGGCGCCTGATAGTCGCGCAGCAGCTTCTTCACCCGCACATCGGCCAGCGTCGCGCTGTCGCGCGCGCCTTCCTCTTCCCAGGTTTCGAAGGGTTTGTAATCCAGCACATCCGTCCGCCAGAAGGCGGTCTTGAAATTCGCCTGGGTATGCGCGCAGCCCAGATAATGGCCGCCCGGGCCGACCTCGCGGATCGCCTCCATCGCCTGGCCGTTGTCATCCATCGAGATGCCCTTGGCCAGGTGGTGCAGCGTGCCCAGTTGGTCGGCGTCCAGCACGAATTTCTCGTAGGACGACACCAGCCCGCCCTCGAGCCAGCCGCAGGCGTGCAGCATGAAGTTCACGCCCGCCAGCAACGCCATGTTCAACGAGTTCGCGGTCTCGTATGCGGCCTGCGCGTCGGGCAGTTTCGAGCCGCAGAACGACCCGCCCGAGCGGTAGGGCAGCCCCATGCGCCGCGCCAGCTGGCCCGCGCCATAGGTGATGTGCGCCGCTTCCGGCGTGCCAAAGGTCGGCGCGCCCGAGTTCATGTCGATCGAGGTGACGAAGGCCCCGAAGATCACCGGCGCGCCCTTGCGGATCAACTGGCTGTAGGCGACGCCGGCCAGAACCTCGGCCAGCACCTGGGTCAGCGTGCCCGCGACCGTGACCGGCGCCATCGCACCGCCGACGATGAAGGGCGAGATGATCGCCGCCTGGTTGTGGCGCGCATAGACCTCCAGCGCGCCCATCATCGTGCTGTCGAAGGTCAGCGGCGAGTTGATGTTGATGAGCGAGGTCATGACGGTGTTCTGTTCGACGAAATCGTCGCCGAACAGGATCTTCGACATCTTGACCGAATCCTCGGCCCGCACGGGTTCCGTGACCGATCCCATATAGGGTTTGTCGGACAGGGTCATGTGCGCCATCAGCATGTCCAGGTGGCGCTTGTTCACCGCGATGTCCGTCGGCTCGCACACCGTCCCGCCCGAGTGGTGCAGCCACTTGGACATGTAGCCCAGCTTCACGAAGTTGCGGAAGTCCTCCATCGTGGCATAGCGGCGGCCGCCCTCGTTGTCGCGCACGAAGGGCGGGCCGTAGACTGGCGCCAGCACCAGACCCTTGCCACCGATCTCGACGTTGCGCTCGGGGTTGCGGGCGTGCTGGGTGAATTGCGACGGCGCGGTCTTGCACAGCGCGCGCGCCAGTCCCCGGGGGATGCGCACCCGTTCGCCGGTCACATCCGCGCCCGCCTCGCGCCACAGCGCCAGCGCGGCCGGGTTATCGACGAAGTTTACGCCGATCTCTTCCAGCACCGTTTCGGCGTTGTATTCGATGACTTCCAGCGCCTCGTCGTTGAGGATCTCGAAGTTCGGAATGTTGCGCACGATGAATTTCGCGGTGTCCATCGACACCGCCGTGCGTTCGGCCCGCCGTGCGGCCCCACCGCCGCCCCGCGCTCGCCGTTCGGACCTGACTTCGTTCATCGCCTTCGCTCCAGCAACCTGATCGTTCGCAGAGAGATAGGGCGAAGTCCCCGCAAGGGGAGGGCGGGAAGCGTCCGAAACGGGCGAAACGCGACATGTCGCGCGCGGCTTTGGCAGGGTCAGCGCGCGCGCAGGATCCGCTGCCACAGGCGCAGACCCCACAGCCGGCCGGCGACGAAATACAGCGCAATCACCCCGAAAAGCAGCCAGGCGGGCCATCCGGTCAGCGCGAACCCGCTGTCGGTCAGGTTCCCGGTCAGGCGGGCAATGACGTAGCCGCCAACAAAGAACACGGTGAAGAAATCGAGAATCGCGGCGACGACGATGCGCCAGGTGGCGGGGGGGTTGCTCATGCGGGGCTCCTGTGATGGGGCGCAGCCTAGCGCAACCGCAGCCGGGCGCAAAGGTGCCGAAGATCGCGGCGCGCTTGCAACCAGCCCCGGGCGGGCGCAAGACTGCGGGCATGAGCCGTTCGGACGCCCTGACCGCCGCCGTCGCCCGCTTTGACAGCGGCGCCTTCACCCGCGCGCTGGCCGCACTGGTCGCCATTCCGTCGGAAAGTCAGCGGCCCGAGGGGGCGCCCTTTCTGCAAGCCTATCTCGCGGCGCTGACACTCAGGTTGCAGGCCCTGGGCTTTGTCTGCGACGAGATCGCGAACCCGCTGCCCGGCGCGCCGCCCCTGCTGCTGGCCGAGCGGATCGAGGACCCCGCCCTGCCCTGCGTGCTGACCTATGGGCACGGCGATGTGACGCACGGGCAGGCCGGACACTGGGCCGAGGGGCGCGACCCTTTCACCCTGACCGCCGTTGACGGGCGCCTTTACGGGCGTGGCACCGCCGACAACAAGGGCCAGCACCTGATCAACCTGACCGCGATCGAGGCCGTGCTGGCGGTGCGCGGGCGGCTGGGGTTCAACGTCAAGCTGATCTTCGAGATGGCCGAGGAAATCGGCTCTCCGGGTCTGGCCGAGACCGTGCGCCGGCACCGCGACCGGCTGGCGGCCGATGTCTTCATCGCCTCGGACGGGCCGCGGCTGCAACCCGACCGGCCGACCCTGTTCATGGGCGCGCGCGGGGCGCTGAATTTCGACCTGGTGGTCGATCTGCGCGACGGGGCCCATCATTCGGGCAACTGGGGCGGGTTGCTGGCCGATCCGGCGATGATCCTGGCGCAGGCGCTGTCCACGATCACCGACGCGCGCGGCCAGATCCGCATTCCCGAATGGCGCCCCGATTCGCTGACCCCCGCGATTCGCGCCGCGCTCAGGGATCTGCCGATCGACGAGGCCCGGGGCCCGGCCATCGACCGCGACTGGGGCGAGGCCGATCTGACGCCGGCCGAGCGCGCCTATGGCTGGAACAGTTTCGCGATCCTCGCCCTGTCCGCCGGCCAGCCCGAGGCCCCGCAGAACGCGATCGCCGGTCACGCCCGCGCCGCCTGCCAGCTCAGGTTCGTGGTCGGCACCGATCCGGCCGCGATCCTGCCCGCCCTGCGCCGGCACCTCGATTCGCACGGCTTTGCCCGGGTTCGCATCGACGATGCCGGCGGGCTGGGGTTTCGCGCGACGCGGCTCGATCCGGGCGCGCCCTGGGCACGGTTCGCGATCGCCTCGCTGACCGAGACCGCCGGCGCGCCGCCGCATGTGCTGCCCAACCTGGCGGGTTCGTTGCCCAACGACGTCTTTGCCGAGGGGTTGGGCCTGCCGACCGTCTGGGTGCCCCATTCCTATCGCGCCTGTTCGCAGCACGCGCCGAACGAACACGCGCTGGCCGCGCTTTGCCGCGACGCGTTGCGGGTGATGGCCGGGCTGTGGTGGGACATCGGCGACCACCCGCCCGACAAGGCCCGCTGACGCCCGCGCGCGGGCACCGGGACCAGGACGCGCCCTCTTGCCTCTGGCCCGGCGCGCGAATAAAGCCTGCGCATGACCCAGCACATGCACGACCGCCTCCTGATCATCGATTTCGGCAGCCAGGTGACGCAGTTGATCGCGCGGCGCCTGCGCGAGCTGAACGTCTATTGCGAGATCCACCCGTTCAACACCGTGGACGACGCCTTCCTCGCCGCCTTCGCGCCCAAGGCCATCATCTTTTCGGGTGGGCCGGATTCGGTCACGCGCGCCGGTTCGCCCCGGCCGCCGGCCAGCGCCTACACGATGGGGGTGCCGATCCTGGGCATCTGCTATGGCCAGCAGGTCATGATGCAGGACCTGGGCGGTCTGGTCGAAGGCGGCAAGATTTCGGGCGGGGGCGGCACGGCCGAGTTCGGGCGCGCGTTCGTCTCGCCCAAGGGGCCCGCCGACCCGCTGCTCGAGGGCTGGTTCCAGAGCGGCCGCGAACAAGTCTGGATGAGCCACGGCGACCATGTCTCGCGCATTGCCCCCGGGTTCGAGGTCTACGGCACCTCGCCCAACGCGCCCTTCGCCATAACCGGCGACCCGTCGCGGCATTTCTACGCGGTGCAGTTCCATCCTGAGGTCCACCACACCCCGAACGGCGCCCGGCTCTACGAGAATTTCGTGCGCCTGGCCGGATTCACCGGCGACTGGACGATGCGCGCCTACCGCGAGGACGCGATCGAGAAGATCCGCGCCCAGGTGGGCGACAAGCGGGTGATCTGCGGGCTGTCGGGCGGCGTGGACAGTTCGGTCGCCGCGGTGCTGATCCACGAGGCGATCGGGGACCAGTTGACCTGCGTCTTCGTCGATCACGGCCTTCTGCGCCTGAACGAGGCCGACGAGGTCGTCCGCATGTTCCGCGACACCTACAACATCCCGCTGATCCACGCCGATGAAAGCGCGTTGTTCCTCGGCGCGCTCGAAGGGGTCTCGGACCCTGAGGTCAAGCGCAAGACAATCGGCCGGCTGTTTATCGACGTGTTCCAGAAATACGCCAATGAAATCGACGGAGCCGAGTTTCTGGCCCAGGGCACGCTCTACCCCGATGTCATTGAATCGGTGTCGTTTTCCGGCGGCCCCTCGGTCACGATCAAAAGCCACCACAACGTCGGCGGCCTGCCCGAGAAAATGGGGCTGAAGCTGGTCGAACCGCTGCGCGAACTGTTCAAGGACGAGGTCCGCGCCCTGGGCCGCGAACTGGGCCTGCCCGACCGTTTCATCGGCCGCCACCCCTTCCCCGGCCCGGGCCTGGCGATCCGCTGCCCCGGCGAGATCACCCGCGACAAGCTGGACATCCTGCGCCAGGCGGATGCGGTCTATATCGACCAGATCCGCAAGCATGGCCTCTATGACGAGATCTGGCAGGCCTTTGCCGCGATCCTGCCGATGCGCACCGTCGGCGTGATGGGCGATGGGCGGACCTATGATTACGCACTGGCGCTCAGGGCGGTGACCTCGGTTGACGGGATGACGGCGGATTACTACCCGTTCAGCCACGAATTCCTTGGCGAAACCGCGACGCGGATCATCAACGAAGTGCAGGGCGTGAACCGGGTGTTCTACGACTGCACCTCAAAGCCGCCGGGCACGATCGAACTGGAATGATCGTCCAGGCGGGCCGCAAGCGCGCCATGGACGGCCTGCTCGCGGATCACGTCCGGGGCGCGCCCCCGTCTGCCCATTCGACATGGGCGCGGACGGCACCGTCCGGACGCACCCAGCCCCGGGGTTGCGCAAAGGCGATCATGCCGGCCATTCCCTGCGCCCAGTCCGCCCCACCCGGTCCCTGGGCATCGAGCCAGGTGCGCGTGACCCACAGGTAGGGCGCGCCGTCGATCTCCTCGATCGTGCCGGCCGCGCCGGCCATTGCCCGCAGCGCGGCCGCATCGCAGCGCGGCCCGGCGACAAGAACGTGGAAGGCGCGAAAATTTCCCGCGTCGGCAAGCCGCGCCGACGCGCCGGGTTCAAGAACGATCTGCATCGGCGCCTCCCACATGGTCGTCTGTCAGCAGACCACGCAAATGCCGGCTCGACAAGGCGCCCCTGCCCGGCCATCGTGTCCGCATGACCGAAGCCGACGCCCTGATCGCCGCCCTGACCCTGGCCCCGCACCCCGAGGGGGGCCACTACCGCGAGACCTGGCGCGCCGACGCCCCTTCTGGCGCGCGCCCTGCCGGAACGGCCATCCTGTTCCTGTTGAAGGCCGGCGAAACCAGCCACTGGCACCGCGTCGATTCAACCGAGATCTGGCTGTTTCACGCCGGCGCCCCCCTGCTGCTGTCGCGCGCCGCCCGGACCGAGGGCCCCGCGACGGACGCGCTGCTCGGCCCGGATGTGCTGGCCGGCCAGTCGCCGCAGTTGATCGTGCCCCCCGGGCACTGGCAGGCCGCCCGTTCGACCGGGGCGTTCACGCTGGTTTCCTGCACCGTCTCGCCCGGGTTCCGGTTCGAGGGCTTCACCCTCGCCCCGCCCGGATTCGACATCGCCCGGGGCGGCTGATTTTCGGCATCGACCCTCTTGCACCCGGCCCGACACTTCGCTACATCGCTCGCACGTTGACCCCAAGCGCGGAGAGGTGCCGGAGCGGTCGAACGGGGCGGTCTCGAAAACCGTTGTGGGTGAGAGCCCACCCAGGGTTCGAATCCCTGTCTCTCCGCCAACTAAATTGCGTAAATCATTGTATTTCCACCGTAATTATAGTTGTCGTCTGATAGCACACCACATTCTAAACCACATCATTGTCGGGCTTGCCTGCATCTGCCTGGCACGATCAGACCAGGCGCTGCGCGGCGAGAGGATTCTCGGGCGGCAATGCTCAGTGAGGGACTGTCCATCGTGATGCGCCTCAATAGGGATGGCCCCCCCACCCCCCGGCCCACCCCGATCCGGCGCGCGTTTCCATCTATTTGGCCCGCTCCGGCAGTTAGTACTCTCCGGGTTTGTATGACAATTTTGCGGCCCCTTGCCTGACGGCGCGGGTGCATGTCGAAAGGAACGCACAACAGACGGCCCGCTCAAAGAAGCCGAGTTCGATCACCTGCGAGGTGCAGCGATGTGCCCGGCCCTTAGCCGACTTTCGCCGGGTCAGGACGTTGCTATGGGACCGTGCTGATACAGAATTGACTCGGTCCCCTCAACCGCCAGTAAGGAGACATTGAAGCGACTCGCCGACCTCTTCGGTACTTGGCGGCGGTTCGACTGCGCCACCGAACCTGTCGGTTGCAGTGGCGCAGCATGTTGCTCGGAGCCCGACGGGCCAGTCACGGGCAATGTCTCGCCGCAACGTGCACGAACGGCAGCTACCGCCAATTGCCGCGGATACCGGCGTCGCGACGAGGGTGGGCGCGAGGCGCCGCGGGAGTGGCGATATCGAAGGGGTCAAGGTTAACCCCCTTAGAAGGCAAGCCCAATGTCTTGAACGAGCGATGCCATGCCAGACGAACCGCCGACCCGATCCGGCGGACTTGGCCAATGTTGAATGGCCAACCGCTGACGACACGCCATACAGCGACGCGATCAGGGATTGCACACAGGACAGCACCCCGGGTCTGCTGTGGTCAGCCCGTCCGGTCTTGGGACGAACCGCTCCACCCCGCAGGCCGTGCAGCCGTGCACGTCGCCTCGCACCAGGATGCTCGGACCGCCGCACCCGTTGCAGGGCAGGCCGGGCTCGAGCCTGAGCCTGCCCCAACCCGGCGCGTCGCAGGCGTGGCAGCGCAGTCCAAGACGGTCTGAGAAACGCGCGGCAAGCTGTGCTATCACGTCCATGCGGCGCGGGTTCATGTGAGCGCGCATGTCGGTGGCAATCCGCACCGGGCCGGCCTCGAGCGCGGCGCGGAGTGTGGCCTCCAGCACGGAGCGGTCACGCATGCCCCTGGCGACTGGCCGGGCGGGTGCTGCGGCGTGTGCCAGGATCACCGCCGTTGCGGGAAAGCCGATCCGGTCCAGGAAGGCAGCGCACTCGTCGGGCCCCGCCACATCCGCATGGTCATAGACGGGGGCCTCGTCAGCCAGGGTCTCGACGATCTCCTGCCCCGTGCGGCTGTCGTGCCAGAGCAAAAGTTCTAGCCCCCGTGCGAGGAAGGGCACGACGGGATGGGGCCCGTAGGCGCCTTCGCTGGCCAGCCCTACTGGCAGGCCGGTGGTGGCGATGGCCGCCTGCGCCTTGGCGCGGGCGGCCTCGACCATGCTGCCCGCACGCGGCACCTCGCCGGTGAAGGTGCCGAAGCGGTTGGTGTCGAGCCCCTCGGGCACCACGAGCGCGATGCCGAGACGCGCCAGCGGCGGCGCGATGGCCGCCGCCTTGCCGTGCATCGTGCCGAGCGCCACCCGCTCGGGCAGGCTCATGCGGCCTTGCGGGTGTCTGTGCCCGTGGCCTCCCAAGTCAGGCCGGGGCGGTAGCGGGCGGCGATCCGGCCACCGTCGAGCACGAAGAGATGCAGCCAGCCGTTGTCGAACAGCGCCCGGACCGAGGGGTGCTTCTCGAGCACTGCGGCGATCGCCTCGGCGGGGGCCTCGACCAGTACCGACAGGCGCAGCGGATCGTGCGCGGCGCGCTCGCCGTCTTGGATCGTCTGCATCGGCAGGCCCGCGCGCAGCACACCGCCGTTGCCCTCGACCACGCCGATGCCGCCCACCACGTTGTGGATCAGCTTGTTGCCGCCGCCAAAGACCTGCGGCGCCACGGTCGAGCCGTAGTATTGCAGGCTGATCCAGCTCGCCACCACCACCGGCGCGGTGATGATGAGCTCGAGCGTGGCAAAGCCGGTGTCCTGCCGCCAGTCGTAATCGTGCAGGAAGGCCCGGCCCTTCAGGTCGCGCCCCGCCGTCGCCGTGCGCGGCGCGGCGATGAAGACGGCGCAGCCCGCCAGCCCCCATTCGGGGCGCACCTCGGCCCAGTCGGCGGCGCGGCGGATGAGGTCAGCGGGGCTAGCCCCCGGCAGGCGCGGCGCCCGTTCGGCCCGGGCGGTGCGGGCGGCGGCGGCAAGCCAGGTGCGGGCCTGCGCGAGGTCCTTAGCATGGTCGGGCGCGGGGGTGTCGGTGTAGAGCGTGATCTCGTCCGTCACCGTGTCGTGCAGGCCTGCGACGAACAGCGTGTCCACCGGCAGGGCGATGCCCTCGGCCGGAAGGCCCGCGCGCGTCTCGGCATCGTTCAGCAGCAGGGCCAGCAGCCGCGACGAGACCTCGCCCGTCTGCCCGCAGCAGGCGCCGCAGTGATAGGCGCTTTCGTGCGGGTTGTTCGTGACCTGCGCGCCGTGGCCGATCAGCAGCACCAGGCGCGCGTGGCCTTCCGTCATGCTCATCGCACGCAGGACTGCCGCGGCCGTCTGCACCTTCTGCGCCGCGCTCAGCCCGCCCTCGATGCGCGGGGCGGGTTCGGGGACAAGGCCCCTGGCCCCCAGCCCCAGCGCGTCCTTGACCAGCTTGCCGCCATAGAGCGGACCGGCCGCCTCGACGAAGGCGAAGGAGGACACCGCCGCCTGCCGGAACCGGCCCCAGGCGCGCTGCGTGCGGGCGGCGATACGCAGGTCGGTCTCGGCCGCGGGCGAGAGATCGGCGGAGGAGGTCAGTGCCGGGTTCAGAAGCGCCGGCAGATGCGCCTCGACCGCGTCGCTGCCCGGCGCGCGGTGGGCAAGAGGAAGGCCGAAAAAGCCGGCAAAGCCCATGGTCTCGATCCGGCCGTCCTGCGCCTCGAGCGCGCGGCGGAAGACCTCCGACCTCACGTCGATGCAGAAGGTGGCTTGCAGCACGGGCCGCGCCCCGGCCTCGGTGGGGCCGGTCATGAGGGCGTCGAGGCCGCGCTGATGCGCGCGTTCGGCGGCCTCTTGCAGGATGGCGTCCAGCACCTGGTCGGGCGTGGGGGCCAGCGGCGCGGCATGGGCGGCCACGACCGCCTGCCAGTCTCCCGCCACCGCCGGGGCATGGGTCAGCAGCGCCTCTTCCCAGACCAACCGGATCGCCAGCAGATCGGTCAGCGTGGCGTCGCTGCCACCCTGGAGTTCGGCCTGCCACAGCACCCAGCGCGCGTGCATCGCCCAGCCGCTGAGGTCAACCAGCAGCCGGTGGAAGGCGGTCTCGGCGGCCTCGGGCCCGATCCCCAGCCGCTCGGCCGCGCGCAGGATGGCGCGTTCGGGGGTGTCGGGGGCCTCGGCCACATGGGCGCAGAAGCCCTTGAGACCGGCGATCTCGGGCGTCAGGTCGTGGCTCGCCCAGTCGTGCCAGGCGGCAAAGGCGCCCTGTCCGGGCCGCGGCGTCCACAGCGCCTGGCCGCGGTCGAAATGCCCCGCCGCCCAGAGGCCGAAGCTGCGCGCGATGACGGCCGGCCAGTCGGTTCCGGTGGCGCGGGCGGCAAGGTCGGCGAGCGTCGGCAGCGCCTGCGGGGCGGGGGCGGGGGCGTGCATCCGTGCCTTGAGTTCGGCCAGGTCGCGGGGCTTGAGCGCCGAGGGCGCGGCGATCAGCGCGGCGGCAAGGTCGTCGTCGGTGATCGTGCCGGCCTTGACCTTGGCCACGAGGTCGGCCCGGGGCGCGGTCAGCGCCGCGCCGGCCACGCGGGAAAGCCGGTCCGAGGCTGTCGCCAGATCCTCGCCGGTCTGGCCAAGGAAGGGATTGACCGCCACGGTCGCATCCAGCGGGAAGGCAGGCGGGATGGCGCGGACGGCGGCCTCGGCCGCGGCGAGCAGCTTGGACACCATGGTGGGCGCGATCGGCGTGTGCTTGAGGAACATCGTGAGGTTTCCTTGCATGAGAGGGACGGGTCAGGACCGGGAGGGGCTGCGGAAGCCGCCGATCACCCGGTCGAGCAGCGCGTTGAGGTAAAGGCCGTTGGCCAGATGCACCCTGAGGCCCGCCGTGGCGGGGTGATGCGCCCAGAGCGGGAACAGCGCCTGGGCAAAGGCAGCAAGGCCGAAGGACAGAAGCGCCAGCACGATCAGCGCCCGTTCCAGCGCGCCGGGCTCCGGGGCTGCGGGCAGCGTGGGGCCCCAGACCGCCTGCGCCAGCACCTGAAAACCGAAGTAGGCCAGCGCCGCCGCCAGCGAGGCTGTCAGCGTCCGCCGCGTCAGCGCGCCGGGGGCGGCATCGGCAAGACCCTGCGCGATGAGATAGGAGACGCCGAAGATCAGGATCGCCCCCAGCGCCAGCGCCTGCGGCGACTTCTCGCCCACCAGCACCGTGAAGCCCGCCGCCACCGTGCCATAGAGCACCAGCGCCAGCCCGAAGGACTGCAGCACCGCGCCCACGCCCGGCACGGCCACCGGCCCAGGCTTGCGGATCGCGTTCACCGCCCGCACCGCCCCGCCCGAGGACAGGAAGGCATGGGCCTTGTAAAGCGAATGCGCGACGATGTGCAGCAGCGCCAGCGCCCAGAGGCCCAGCCCGCATTGCAGGAGCATGAAGCCCATCTGCGCCACGGTGGACCAGGCCAGCGCCGTCTTGACCGCGCTTTGCGTCAGCATCACCAACGCCCCGAACAGCGCCGTGAAGCCGCCGATCATCACCAGTGCCGCCATCGCTCCGGGGCTTGCCTGCACCAGACCCGCCAGTGCGATCAGCAGGACCCCGCCCGAATTGATGATCCCGGCGTGCAGCAGCGCCGAGACGGGCGTGGGCGCCTCCATCACTTCGGTCAGCCAGCCATGCGCCGGAAAGGCCGCGCATTTCAGCGCCGCCGCAAGCACCACAAGGCCGATGCCAAGCTGCGCGGACAAGGGCAGCGCCGCGGCGCCGTTCAGGGCCGCAAGGTCCAATGTGCCCAGGCCATGCCAGAACAGCACCGCCGCCGCGATCAGCGCCAGATCGCCCGCGCCCCAGACGCGGATGAACTTCGCTGCCGCCCGCCGAGCCTCGGCCCGTTCGGGGTAAAAGAGCAGAAGCTGCCGCAGGATCAGCCCGGTCGCCACGAAGGCCGTGATCATCACCGGCAGGCCTGCCGCCTGCACCATCACCAGCACTGCGGCCACCGCCGCAAGCGTGAGCGCGTGGAATGCGCCCTCGCGCGCCTCGCCGTCCAGATAGCGGCGGGCGTAGCGCGTCACCACCCAACCCACGAAGGCCACGAGTAGCGCCATCGTAACGCTGACGGCATCGAGGCGTATCAGCGCCGCCCCGCCGAGGTGCAGCACCTGCGGCCCCGTCATCAGAAGCTGCACAAGGCCGCCCGCCGCCAACGCCAAAGCGGCCAGAGTCGCCCCTTCGGCCAGACGCGGCAGGGCTCCGGGGCGGCGGCCCGGACGGCCAAGGAACGGAAGGGACGCCGCCAGCAGCGGCAGAGGGGCAAGGGCTGATAGCGCAAGGTCGGTCATGTCGGCCTCCGGGGTTCGGGGTGGTCCCGGTCGATCTAGCAGTTGCCTGTATTCCAGAAAATTACATATAATGAACGATAACGTTCTATATGATAGAAGCATGAGTCAACTTAACCTGCACCACCTGCGCCTGTTCCGGGCAGTGGCCCTCGACGGCACGCTGACGGGCGCGGCGCGCTCGCTGAACCTGTCGCAATCGGCGTTGTCCACCCAGCTCCGCACGCTTGAGGCGGCACTCGGGCAGAACCTGTTCGAACGCCGCGGGCGCGGGCTGGTGCTGACCGAGGCGGGGCGCATCGCGCTCGACCATGCCGAGGCGATCTTCCGTACCGCCGAGGATCTGACCGCCACCCTGCGCGAGACCGGTCGGGCGCGACGGGCGCTGCGGGTCGGTGCGCTGGCCACGCTGTCGCGCAACTTCCAGATGCAGTTCCTGCAACCGCTCATCGGGCGGGCGGATGTCGAGGTGGTGCTGCGCGCCGGTTCGCAGGACGAGCTTCTCAGCGGGCTCGAGGCGCTGGCGCTGGATGTGGTGCTGACCAACCTTGCCCCGGCCAGCGATGCGGCCAGCCCCTGGATGGTGCATCGGCTCGACGAACAGCCCGTGGGGCTGATCGGCACGCCCGCGCGGCTTGGCCCGAAGCCCGCGCCCCTGCGCGATCTGCTCTCCGGTCAGCCGCTGATCCTGCCCGCACGGGGCAGCGCGCTGCGGGCGGGCTTCGATGCGCTGGCGGCTCGGCTTGACATAAGCCCCGCTATCGCGGCCGAGGTGGACGACATGGCAATGATCCGCCTTCTGGCGCGGGCCGATGCGGGTCTGGCCGTCATCCCGCCGATCGTCGTGCAGGACGAACTCGCCGCGGGCATGCTGGTCGAGGCCGCCCGTCTGCCCGGTATCGGCGAGGCTTTCCTCGCCGTCACGCGCGCCCGACGCTTTCCCAACCCGCTGCTGGCCGACGTCCTGCCGGGCTGAGGGGGTCTCGACCTGCGACCACGGCGGGCCGATATTCCGCCTGGCAGCCGTGGCGGCCCTGCTTGCGCTCTCCGGATCTGTCCGGCCCTGCCCATGACGCGCGGTCCCAACCTCCCCGGTTGTCCCAACCCTGTCCCAACCTCTGGATGAGGTTGGGGACGAGAAAATCCCCTCAAAAACAAAGGTGTACCCAACCTCACCCCGTGGCCCAAACCTTTTTTGTACACATTCATGTGGGAGAACGGAAAAGGTCAGGAACATGTTTTTCTATACGAAAAGAGAAGCACCCCGTTGGGGACACCGAGGTTGGGACCACACTCTGACAACTCATTGGCTATACAAGATAAAGGACTGTCCCAACCCCCTCGAAGGTTGGGACTAGGGGTCCGCAGGTTGGGACTAGGGAGGTCAGCTTCAATCACCGCGCGCCGCCGTGTCGATGGTCGTTTTCTCTTTGGGCGAGGACCGACGGATGCTAGACATCGCAGTGACCAAAGCCGAAGGCCCACAGCTTGTGAGCCTTCACCATGAACAAACCGATCACCGCGCAGGATGGCCGCCCCGAGCCGGCAGCGGCGTTGCGCTCCTGCATCCTCGCCCTTGATCTGGGCACCACGACCGGATGGGCCCTGCGCGGCCACGACGGTCTGATCACCAGCGGCACCGCCAGCTTCCGCCCCGGCCCGTTCGACGGCGGCGGCATGCGATACCTCCGCTTCACCAACTGGCTGGGCGAACTCGACCGGCTGTCCGGTCCCATCGCCGCCATCTGGTTCGAGGAGGTCCGTCGCCATGTCGCGACCGATGCCGCCCATGTCTATGGCGGGCTGATGCTGGCGGCGACGCAACTCGGGTTGACCGAGGCCCCGGTGATCGTGCTCGGGCACCGGTACCTGGCTTCTAGCGGCAGCGGGTTATCTGGATGAACGGCGCGCGACATTGCACTGGCAGCTAGTTGATGAGTTTGCCCAGACCTTTCCGCAAGTGACGCTCGTCTACGCCCCCTTTGTTTCCGATGGGAAATGGCTGACTTGCGGCAGCGCGGCAGGGGCGATGGAACTGTCGCTGCAGGAAATCGCGCGCCGTTTTGGCGTTTCGGCAAGGTTTAGCGCCGCCTCGATGTTCCTGAGCGCCCCGCGCATCGCTGGCGAACAGGTTGGCGGTCTTGGCGGCTTGCCGTTGCATCCGAACCCGCGTGTACGCAAGGTGCTGGACCTGATGGCAGCCACTGTCGAAACGCCCCGCAACCTTCCCGAAATAGCTGCCGCCTCAGGTCTTACCCTCCGCACGATGGCGCGGCTGTTCGACACTGACGTGGGGCTATCACCCGCCAAATGTTATCAGCATCTTCGACTGGCACGCGCCCGGGAGCTCATGCTGCAGCAAGGAATGTCGGCGACGGATGCCGCAACACTGACTGGGTATTCCTGCGCTTCCACGTTGAGGCGTGCGCTTTCGCGGTAATGAACTGCACTAGCCCCCCACAGCCCCGCGAAACGCTTCGACAGATTGACCAATGAGGCCATTTTCGACGGGCGCGGACGTCCCGGACCGCTCCTGCCGACAAGCGATGCGGACCCCGTGAGGCCCGGTCATCGGGGCGCTTTTGAGGCGAGAATTCGGTTGCCGACGGTCTTGGCCCTATGGGCAAGGCGCGGTGAAGAAGCTAACCTGAAGACCGGCTCGGGGCGGCGCCCGGACCTGTCCCGTTTGAACGGAGAGACCGATGAGGAAGCGATTTCCCTATTTGGGACGATTTGTGCCGCAGCCGCCCCCCCTCGAACACCATCCCCTGCCCGAGGGGATCTGCGTGACGGCCCCTCCCCGGGGCTACGGCGCGGAGCTTGCGCCCTTGCCCGAGGCGTTGGCGCGGTTTTCCCCCGATCATGCGCTGCTCGATCTACCCTGTGGCGGCACGATCGGTTTTTTCCGGCCAGACCGCGTTTCGCGGCACTTTCTGCTGGCGGAGTTTTGCGATCTGCGCTTCGATCTGGGTGGCCCGCCCCTCGGGCTGCGCGCGGCAGATCTGGCGCGGCGCTTCGATCGCCCCCCACACCCCGATTGGGTCGATGGCTACCAAAGCGGCCTTGTGCGCGAGGGGGATATTCTCCTTTGGAATTTCTGGGGCTTCAGCCTGACGCTCTCGCATGCGCTGGACCCATTGGCGCTTGATTTCACCAAGTGATCCGCCCGCGCAGGCTCTAGCCCCCTGCGCCCGGATCCAGCCAGACCGTGATCGCCGCAAGGTCCACACCATTGGCACTGAGCGCGGAGACCCGCACCTGTCCATGCCGATAGAGCTTGCCCGGCAGCGTGGGCGGGCGCCCCGGCAGGCGGATCAAGGGGATGTCTTTCTCGGGCTCCCCGAACCGCGCGGTGCAATCGGCCAGCGTGGCCAGCCCTGCAATCCGCGCGGCAAGCGGGCGGGTCGCGGCATCATACTCCTCGGTCGGGGACAGATGGACCGTGTAGCGATCCATTCCCGCGCCCATCGGACCGCTCGACAGAAAGAACCCCGCCGATTTCGAGGACACGAGGGCCGTTTCCCCCACTTGAACGACCTCGAGGTCCGCGACGGCCTCGCGCAGCGCGAAAAAGACCTCCTGCGCGGTTCGCCCGATGTGATCCTCAAGCTCGATCGCGGGCGCCTCGGGTTGGTGAGCCTGCGGCCCGATCCAGGTGCAAAGCCGCCCCGCCGCAGTGTCATAGGGCTCGTCGAGACCCAGATAGCCGCAGGGGATCGCCCCCGCCTCGAAGATTTCCAGCATCGCCAGCGCCACCGGAACCTCGTCGAGCGGCACGATCAGGGCAAGATGCAGGAGTTCAAGGATATAGGCGTTGCTTTCGTTTCTCAGAATGCCCAGCGGGGGAAAAGGCCCTGTCTCGGCGGGCAAACGGGGGGCGAGCCGCGCGAGGGGCGGATCGATCACAGAAAACAGCGCCGCGCTCAGCCGGTCCTGTATCTGGCTGGTGTTGAGGGTCAGGGTTAGTTGCGTGTCGCTGTCCAGCGCGTAGAGCAGGGTATAGCGCAGTTCCGGCAGAACGCCCGGAAAATACGCGAATTCAGAGGTTTCCAGCCCCTCTTGCGAGACCATCAGCGCGAGCGCGCGGGGCAGGTCGGCCACCGGCACCACGCCTTTGGGCAGCGCGGGTTGCATAGGGAAGCTCAGGAACATCGGGCTTTCGACCGCATCGAAAATGCGCCCGATCCAGTCGCGGGCGGTTGGCGGCAACGACAGATCAACCAGAGTATCGAAAAACGGTGCCAGCGGGCCGGAACGGGCGGAGGGGATGGATTGAGGACGGGGCGCGTCCTTCTTCCCGGACTTCCCTTCCCACAAAACTCTGAGAAAATTGGGAAATTTCATGTTTTTGTTCGTTGCGAAGGGATCTGGTCAAAAACGGCACCCCCGATAGTGCCGGAGTGGGCATCCTAGGGTGGCTTAGATCTGCGTGACAGAATTTTGTCCGACGCTCTACGTTTGGTCAACGACCTCAATCCGCGTTGAGCATATGCACGGCAGCAGCCGCTTCTGTCAGATTTTCGCCCTGTTCATCGGTGCCCGACGTAGTGTTGCTTCAGGCATGAAGGGCAGCGCGCGCCTCACGCTGCGACACGCGCGAGCGGCCACTTCGGCGCCCTTCGTCTGGAGGCTCGACCGGCGGCAATGGGCCGACTTTACTCGGCTAGATCATCCAAGGTCGCGCCGAGCGCTTCGGACAACGCGCGCAGGGTCGCGATAGAGCCCTGCTTACGGCCGGTTTCGATCTCGGCCACGGTCACGCGATTCACACCCGCCTTTTCGGCCAAGGCGGCTTGCGTCATCCCGCGCAGGTCCCGGTAGACGCGCAAAGCGTTTTCACCGTTCAGCAGCCGGTTCGCGTAGTCCGCGGGGATCAGTTCATCCTCTCCCGCCGCA
>Ga0116152_10001313_pt1 | contig 20568 bp, 16 predicted proteins | sample AD_UKC119_MetaG_FD_89894 | JGI IMG/M metagenome (GOLD analysis project Ga0116152, IMG submission 89894) | Active sludge microbial communities of municipal wastewater-treating anaerobic digesters from Hong Kong - AD_UKC119_MetaG | ecosystem: Engineered > Bioreactor > Anaerobic > Digestate...
AAAATTGCAATTTTGATATGATGATTATGTCATATTTATTAAATTATAATATTAAAGATGACATTAGCTACCTTATGAATAATGAAAATGTCGATACAGTATTTAATGAATCACTGTTTAAAAAAGATTATGATTTATCATTAGTTGCCAAAGAGACCGTTAAGAAAGCTAAATATATTTATGATAATATTGAAAGATTTAATCAAGAACTTGTTAACAAAGACTGTCTTAAGTTATACAATGATATAGAATTTCCTTTAGTAGAAGTATTATCAGATATGGAATATACTGGTATTAATGTAGATTCTTCAATATTAAAAGATATGAAGGAAGAAATAAAAGTTAAAATGGATTTGGTATCAAACGACGTATATAATCTTGCAGGTGAGGAATTTAATATTTTATCCCCTAAACAATTAGGAGATATTCTATTTAATAAATTAAGAATTAGTTATCCTAGTAAAATTAAAAAAGGCACTTATTCAACAAGTGCAGATATTTTAGAAAAAATAATAAATTATCCAATCGTTGGGAAAGTATTAGAATATAGAACTTTATCGAAATTATATAGTAATTACATTGTAGGGCTAGGCGAATCTATTAAGGATGATGGTAAAATTCATACAACATTTAATCAGACACTTACAAGGACAGGTAGATTATCATCAACTAATCCAAATCTTCAAAATATACCAATTAGAACTGAATATGGTAGAAAAATTAGAAAAGCATTTGTCCCAACTAAGGATAGCCTAATTTTATCAAGTGATTATTCACAGATAGAACTTAGAATATTTGCACATATGTCAGATGCTACCAATTTGATTGAAGCCTTTAAAAAAGATATGGATATTCATACAAAAACTGCTATGGATATATTTAATTTACCAGAGATTGCAATCGATAAAAGTAAAAGAAGAACTGCTAAAGCAGTAAACTTTGGAATATTATATGGAATTAGCAGCTTTGGTTTGGGTGAGGATTTAAAAATATCAGCTAAAGATGCTAAAGCATTCATAGACAGATATTTAGAGGCGTATCCTGGTATCAAAGAATATATGGATAAAGAGATAAAGGAAGCTAAAGAACTTGGCTATGTCAAAACATTATTTGGCAGGACAAGAGTAATAGATGAATTAAATAATAAAAATTATATGATAAGGTCAATGGGGGAAAGAATGGCACTTAATACTCCAATCCAGGGTACTGCAGCAGACATTTTAAAACTTGCAATGATAAAAATTTATAATATTTTTAATGAAAAAAAGTTAAAATCTAAAATGGTTATTCAAGTACACGATGAATTGGTATTTGATGTATTAGAAAGTGAACTTGAAATAGTAAAAGAAATAGTACAAGATACTATGGAAAATATTTATACTCTTAATGTTCCACTTAAAGTAGATATAGAGTATGGTAAAAATTGGTATCAAGCAAAGTAGGTGATAATATGCCAGAACTACCAGAAGTAGAAACAGTAAAAAATACATTAAAAAAACATATTTTGGGGAAAGAGATTAAAGAAATAAAAGTGTATTATCCTAAAATAATAGAATATCCTAGTGTAAAGGAACTGCAAGCTCAAATTAAAAATAAAAAAATAATTGACATAGATAGACTTGGTAAATGGATAATATTTAATTTAGGTGATTATTATTTGCTTTCACATCTTAGAATGGAAGGGAAATATTTTTATAAAACAGAAAATGATCCTATATTAAAACACGAGCATATCAGCATAATTTTTAAAGATGGCCTAGATTTAAGATATAAAGATACTAGGAAATTTGGTAGGATGTATTTTGTTAAAAAAGATGAATTATTTCAACACACACCACTTTCTAAACTTGGTTTTGAACCATGGGATGACAAACTAGATATAAAATATTTGAAAGATAAATATAAAAACAAAAGCCTCCCAATAAAAACTGTTCTTTTAGATCAGAGCATAATTGCAGGAATTGGCAATATTTATGCTGATGAGATATTATTTCTATCAAAAATTAATCCACACAAAGAAGCTAAGAGCTTAAGAAATAAAGAACTGAATGAAATAATTGTCAATACTAGGAAAGTATTAGAAGAAGCAATTAAAGAAGGCGGGACCACGATTAGAAGTTATACATCTGAAGAGGGAGTAACTGGATTATTTCAAAACAATCTTTTGGTACACAAAAGAGAAAAAGAAAAATGTAAAGTATGTGGGAATCTTATTATAAGAGAGAAGATTAACACTAGAAGTACATATTATTGTCCAAAGTGTCAAAGATAAGTAAATTTAATTAACATATATTTGGTTATAGTATAAAAAAATGTTATACTAAATGTGTATGGAGAGGTAAATATGTCATTTGATTTTAAAAGTTTAAAAAATAATATTTGGTTTTTTGTTATAACAATTGCAGCAATTGTTATCCTTTCGACTTTATCAATCATATTTAGATCAAATGATAATATATCTTATGAGGAAGTGGATTTAGTATCAGGGGAAATAAACTATGATAAATTAGTTATCAATGAAATTATGATCTCTAACAATGGAACACTCGTTGATTCTGAAGGAAAACTTTATGATTATGTTGAAATATACAATGGCACAAAAAAAGATATTAATTTAAAAAATTATGGTTTGTCAGATAAAGGTAATACAATTAAGTGGGTTTTTCCAGAGGTAACAATTGTATCGGGTGAATATTTAATAGTATTCTTGTGCGGCGATAATAAGGATGGTCTATATGCTAATTTTAAACTTGCATCAGTGGGGGGAGAAACATTAGCGTTAAGCAAGCCCAATGGTAAAGTAATAGATGCAATCACAACCATTCCAATAGCAAAAAATACTGTAATGGCAAGAAATACAAATGGGGTATGGGAAGTACAAAAAGATCCAACTCCAGGATATGCCAATACTAAAGAAGGACACAATGCTTTTATTAAATCTTTGCTAAGCGATGAAAAGTCAAACTTAGTTATTAATGAGATATTACCTAGCAACAAAGGAAACTTTAAAGATAATTTAGGTCTATATAGCGGATATGTTGAAATACTTAACGCAGGAAGTAAGACTATAAATTTAGGCGGATATAGCATATCAAATAGTGATAGTATTAATTATAAATGGCAGTTTCCAAGTATTAGTTTGAAATCCGGTGAGGTAGTATTAGTATATACTTCAAATCGTGATATTAAAGAAGGCACTTTACATGCAAGTTTTAAACTTACTAATGAAGTTGGAGTAGTAGTTCTTGCTAATCCATTAGGCGAAGTAATTGATAAGGTGGAGTACGAAAATGTACCAAATGGCAAAGCATATATCAAAGAAGAAAAAGGATATGAGACAAGTAGCATTATTTCACCAGGGTATGTAAATACAAATACTGGTATTAATAAATATAATGATACGATTAAGACTTCTTCTTCACTTATTATAAATGAAGCAATGAATTCTAATTATGCATATCTAGCCCAAAATGGCGGAGAATATTATGATTGGATTGAAATAAAGAATAATTCTAAAGAGACTATTAAACTAAGTGATTATTATTTGACAACTAATACAGATAATATTACAAGGTATCAGTTGCCTAATGTAGAACTACAATCTGGCGCATATTATGTAATTATGGCATCTGGTGATACTAATTTATCAAATAGTTCGTATAAACATGCTAATTTTAAATTAGGTGAGACTGAAGCAGTGTACTTAGTTAAAGATGGCAAAGTAATAGATTCAATGTTTATTTCAGATGTGCCAACAGGATATAGTATTGGTAGAGGAGATAAGTCGGGAATATATTATTATTCTACACCAACACCAAAAATTAAAAATGGTAGTGGTATCCGGGGAATAGCATATGTTCCATTAATCAAAACAGATGCTGGAGTATATAATAATGTTAAAAATGTATCAGTAGAGATAAACGGACAAGGGACTATTTATTATACATTGGATGGATCAAAACCAACTAAATCTTCTAAGGTATATAAAAGTCCTATTTTATTAACAAAAACTACAGTAGTAAGAGCAATATCGGTAGAAAGTGGCAAAAAGACAAGTGACATAGCTACATCATCATATATAATTAATGAGAACCACACACTACCAGTAATGTCTTTAAGTTTGAATTCTAATAGCTTTAGCTATATTAATAGTAATGTTTGGGTATCAGGAAGAGAAGTAGAAGCATATGCTGAATACTTTGAAGATGGTAAAGATGGTTTTGAAATAGGAATTGGCCTTCAATTATTTGGAGGACAGTCAAGAGCTTATTCTAAAAAAGGTTATGAGATTAAGTTCAAGAAGAAGTATGGTGAGGGGGAACTTCATTATCAAGTATTTGATAATAGAGATTATTCAACTTATCAGAGTTTAGTTTTACGAACTGGTTCTCAAGATGAATTTTCAAATTTTTCACGCAAGATTTTAGTTAAAGATGTGTTGGCATCCAGTATAGTAGATAAATATACTAACATAACAAACAGAGCATATAAATATGTCATATTATATATAAATGGCAATTATTGGGGAATATATGCTCTAAGAGAAAAAATAGATGAAGATTTCATCAAAAAAAATTATAATATTAATAGTACTAATACAGATATAGTTGGCATCAGTGGCTCAGCTAAATATGGCAGCACTAAACAATATAATAAACTTTTATCATATATAGGGAATCATTCTATGAAAAATGATACCTATTATAATGTAGTAAAAGAGCAAATAAACATAGAAAACTTTATTGATTTTTGGATAGCCGAGCAATGGATTGATAACGTGGATATGTTTAATGTTCAGTATTTTTCTAATTCAGATATAAATAATGGCAAATGGGAACCAATTTTTTATGATTTAGATCGTTCTTTCTTTAGTTATCCTCGAAATACTTTCGCATTTACAACTGCATCTGGGGGAATGGGCAATGGTACTGGAAACTATTATTCAACATTATTGCTAAGAAGTTTATTGCAAAATAAAGAATTCAGACTAACTTATATTGCAAGACTGTCGTATAATATGAAGAACGTATGGACTGAGGAAAATGTTACTAATGAATTGAACGCTATTATTTCTCAAATTGAAGGAGAATTACCTAGAAATTTCAAAAAATGGGGAAATAATATGACAACATGGAAGAGCCAAGTTAACTATGTGAAGACATTTATAAAAAATCGCAATAAATATATGGCTAAAAATGCCAAAAATTATTTTGGTTTAACGTCAACTCAAGTGAAGGATTATTTTGGTGGTTAATATGAAATATAGACATGAAATTAAATATACTATTTCAAATGCACAAGCAGAACTTTTAAAGAGAGAACTTAAAACTATGATGAGTTTTGATACAAATGCATTCTATGAAGATGGATCATATCTCATTAGAAGCCTTTATTTTGATGATTTAGACTCATCTGCTTACTATGAAAAGTTAGATGGAGTACTCTATCGGAAAAAGTATCGAATAAGGATCTATAATGATGATGAATCTTATATCAGATTAGAAGCTAAGATGAAACATAATCAGTTAACAGCAAAAAAACAAGTATTGATTTCGCATGACATATATAGTAAAATAATTAATGGTAATATTGATGATATTGATTCCACTAATAAACCATTATTAAACGAATTTTTAACGGATATGAGGCTAAAGCATTTAGTACCATCAGTTATAGTAGAATATCATAGACTGGCATATATTTATCCAATATCAGATGTTAGAATCACGTTTGATTCACATATCAAGTCGGGTTTATATAATTATGAACTATTTGATGAAAAGAAACCAACATATGAATTAATACCAGATGGGACCCAAGTATTAGAAGTAAAATATAATGAGATATTGCCAAGTACTATAGCGACTATTTTATCTACTGCATCTCTTTGTAGGGAAGCAGTATCAAAATTTGCAAAATGTAGAAGTATTAAGTAAGGAGAAGTATTATGAGTATAGTAGATACGATTAAAAAATCAGTATTAAGTGAGTTTACAGGAACAATTACGATAGAGGAGATGTTATTTTCTTTATTAATAGCATTTGTTATAGGATTATTTATTATTTACATATATAAAAAGACATATACAGGAGTTGTTTATTCAAAGGCATTTTCACTTTGCATGATTATGTTAGCGATGGTAACCGCACTAATTATAAGAACAATATCATCAAACATTTCTTTATCCCTTGGTATGGTTGGTGCATTATCAATAGTTAGATTTAGAACAGCAGTAAAAGAGCCAGTTGATACAGGATTTATGTTTTGGGCAATATCAGCAGGAATTATGGCAGGGGCAGGATTATATGTTCCAGCACTCGCAGGATCCGCAATTTTAGGATTGTTATTCTATGTAAGTTATCTCTTAGGCTTTAAAGTATCAAGTAGATATTTGTTAATTTTAAAATATGAAAAAAGTGCTCATGATGAAGTTATGAAGGCATTAAAAAAATTACCTAAGAACAAATTGAGAAGTAAGTCAATGTATGGAAATGAAATAGAATTAACTTATGAAATTGATATTAGAACAGATAAGAAAACTAAAAAAATTAATGATAATTTTATGGAAGATTTAGATGGTGTATGGGGAATGGTAAATGCTAGTTTAATAGCATATCAAAACGATTTTGGGGATTAAAAAGAATTAAAGGAAGTAATTTATGACTAAAAAAAGGAAAATAAAAAAGCAATTAATATTTAATATAATTAATACATTAATTATTCTTTTTTTTGTATGCTTTTATGTTGGAAGACTTCTTTATTATTATTTAGAAGCTGAAAAGAAGAAGAACACTAATGTAGATATAGCACTAGTGGATAAATTACTAGATAATATAAGTATGATTGATGTAAATAATGGTCTTATAGATAATGAAGATGGAACATATACATATAAGGGTGATTCAAAATATAATTATGTCAAATACTCTGGCAGATTATTTAGAGTAATATCAATTGATGAAGATAAAAATATGGCTATGATAAGTGAAACGGGTGAGACAATACTTATGCCAGGTGTTGAAGAGTATCAAAATAGTTACATGAATGATTGGCTTAATGAAAATGATGACAAGGCAAATACTGGTATTTATTTTAACACCCTAAATACTCCATATGAGTATTTGGAAGATACTACTTCATGCTTAGACAAAGTAAATACAATAGAAAAAATAACTTGTGAAGAAACAAAATCATATAAAGTTACACTTTTAAGTTTAAGCGATTATAAAAGAGCAGGTGGAGCTGATAGTTATCTAAGTAATGGAGAAGATTTTTTCCTAGTAACACAAAATGATACTAATCATTATTGGTATGTAGCATCAGATGGTGGGTTAAGCTTAGGCAAGTTAATGAATGAAACTCATGGAATTAGGTCTGTCATAACTCTTATGAGTAGTACTATAATTTATGGAGGATCTGGAAGTGAGAGTGACCCATTCATAATAGAAAAAACCAAAGTAGATACTTTAACCGATGCATCAATCAAAGATTATGTAACATTTAGTAATTACAAATGGCAAATAATTGGTAAAACAGAAGACAAAGTAAAATTAGTTATGGATGGATATATTACTGAAGATAAAAAAGAAATTGCTACTAAGTATGGTACAAGTAATAATTTTTCAACCAAAGCTGGTAATATTGGACATTATTTAAATAATGATTTTTATAATAGTTTAAGTAATAAGGAATTAATAGTAGAGAGTACTTTTTATTATGGTAAGTATAGCAAGTATGCTAATTTTAACTATCAAGATATATATTCTAATAGTGTTAATTGTTATGTAGGTTTGCTTAATATTGGTGATCTTTATATAAACAAATATAAAAACACATTCCTGATGACTAGACCTTATGGAGACACTGATATTATATATGTGATAAATGACAATAACTTATTTTTTACAGATTATGTAACCAACGAACATAGCATTAGACCAGTTATATATTTAGGTAATATTAATATTGCATCTGGTAATGGTACGGAGAATAGTCCATATACTTTGGAGGTGTTGACAGATGAATAAAGATATTGAAATACTAAATATTGAAGCAGTTGAAAACACTTCCAATAAAGCAAAGATAAAAAATGAAAAAAGAAAATTAAAGTTAGGCAAATATACTAAATTTCTACTAGTGATTGATGCAATAGCAATAATATGTTTCTTCTTAGTTTATGGTCCAATAAACTATTTTAGAGAATATATTGTTACTCATTCTATAAAATCTATGTCACATCAGTATTTTGCGTATGTTTTTTATAATAATAGCATAATAGATAAAGTTATAGAAGAAAATAAAGTAATTGAAAGTGGTGATTCCACAGATACATCTGCCATTAAAATTACTGAAGTAGAAGATCAAGATACATATGAATCTATTTATGAAGAACAGATTTTAAAAAAAGATGAAGGGAATGATTTATATAAAATAATAACAATTAAAGAAAGTAGTTATACAGCATATATTTCAGTTATATATGATCCTTCAAGAGTAGAAGTAGCATCTGCCAAACGTTTATCAAGTGGAGGACAATATACTACAACTATAGCAAAAGCAAACAATGCAATAATAGCAATTAATGGTGGAGGTTTTTCTTATAGCGGTAGTGTTATGAGACCAAAAGGAGTATATATTGAAGATGGTAAAATAATATATAATAAAGCAGGAAATAGGAAACTGATTGCGATGACAAAAGATAATATACTTCTTCTTACTAATACTACTGCCGAGAATGCGCTAACTCAAGGGGTTGAAGATGCAGTTGAATTTGGACCATTTTTAATTGTAAATGGTGTTGCAGCTGAGTTTAAAGGTGATGGTGGATATGGTAATAGACCTAGAACAGCGATTGGGCAAAGACAGGATGGAATAATCTTATTTGTGACAGTAGATGGTAAAAGGGGTTTATATGGTACTACGTTAAAAGAATTAACCAATATATTTGTTAGATATAAAGCTTATAATGCAGCAAATCTTGACGGAGGAGGATCAACAGCACTTGTTATCAATGGTACATTAAAAAATGAACCAATCAGTTGGAATCATGGTGGAGAACGTCCAGTATGCAATGCTTGGATGTTAAAGTAACAAAATAATTCGTTGAAATTGAGTAATATATAATAATTGCAAATGGAGGAAGTAAAATGGTATTTAGCAGTGCAATATTCTTGTTTGGTTTCTTACCTCTTACGTTAACTATATATTATTTAGTTCCTAAAAAAATACGAAATTATATTTTGTTATTTTTTAGTTTAATATTTTATGCTTGGGGAGGACCCAAATTTCTATTAGTTATGTTAGCAATTGTATTTGCAAACTATTTATGCGCACTTCTAGTAGATAGATATAGGAAAAGTGCAAAATTATTTTTAATGATAGGAATTATTATCAGTTTAGGGGTATTATCATATTTTAAATATACTAACTTTTATATTGAAACATTTAATAATGTATTTAATCTTGATATGAGTGCATTAAATATAGTTTTACCAATAGGGATATCTTTTTTTACATTCCAGGCTATGAGTTACTTAATTGATGTATATCGTAAAAAAGTTAAAGTACAAAAAAATCCCTTATTAGTACTTTTATATGTAAGTTTATTCCCTCAACTTATTGCTGGACCGATTGTTAGATATGAAGATGTAGAAAAAGAAATTACTAAAAGAAATGTTACTGTTAGTGATTTTACAGAGGGGTTAGAAAGATTTATTTTAGGCTTTGCTAAGAAAATTATTATTGCTAATCAAATGGGAAGATTAGCCGATATAGTATTTGATAGTTCTACAATAAATACTCCGATAGCTTGGTTAGGGGCTATTGCTTACATGGCTCAAATATATTTTGACTTTAGTGCTTATTCTGATATGGCAATAGGGATTGGTAGAATGTTAGGTTTTCACTTTTTAGAGAATTTTAATTTTCCATACATATCAAAAAGCATCACGGAATTTTGGAGAAGATGGCATATATCTTTAAGTACATGGTTTAGAGATTATGTTTATATTCCACTTGGTGGCAACAAGAAAGGCACCAAAAGGCAAATAATTAATTTGGCAATTGTATGGATCTTAACCGGCCTTTGGCATGGAGCAAGTTGGAATTTTGTGTTATGGGGAATATATTATTTAGTAATATTATTATTAGAAAAATTCGTACTAAAAAAGGTATTAAACAAGTTGCCATCTTTTTTAGCACATATCTATTCATTAATAATAATCTTATTTGGTTGGGTGCTATTTAGATGTGAAACTTTGCAAGGATGTATTAATTTTATTAAGACTATGATTATTCCAACGTTTAATGCTTCTCTAAATGGGCAAGCATTAGTTTATTTGGAAACTTATTATCCATATTTTATATTAGCAATTATATTTTCAATGCCAATTTACAAATTTATTATTAACGAAATATCTAAAATAAAAAATAGAAAGATATTTGCGGCACTTAATATATTAAAATATATTGGACTTGTTGCATTATTCTTGCTATCAATAGCATTTTTAACTCAATCTTCATACAATCCATTTATATATTTTAGGTTTTAGGGGGTAGTTATGAAAAAAATACAAATTATATTTATATCAGTAATTGTTGTAGTTATTTATGTGTTTGCATTCTTAATACTTACTAATAATAAAGAAAATAGTGCTATTGAAGGTAGAGTATATACTACTTTCCCTAAATTTGAGATAAGTAAAATATTTAATGATGATTATTTAAATACAGTAACTGATGCATTTAGTGATCAAATACCTTTTAGAGAAAAACTAGTTAAAGTATATTATTTATTTCAATTTCAAAGATATTTTGGTGATGTAGTAGAAGGTAGTGATAATCAGTTATTTGCAAAACCTTTGATAATTTCTGATATAGACAATAAAAAAGAAGACTTAAAAGAAGTAGTAAATTTGATAAATGAAGAGGCAAAGACTGACAAAGAATTTGGTGCACAATTTATTTATGTTAGTATTCCCAGAAAAGATGCTGTTATGACAGAATATTTACCAAGCACTTATAATTCTAGCAGTAGTAGTTATATTGAGTTATCAAATATAGTAAAAGAAAATATATCAAGTGATGTAATATATGTAGATGCGCATGAGTTATTTGAAGAAAGAGAGTACAATTATTATTATCAAACTGATCATCATGTCAATTTAAGGGGGGCAAATAAGATATATCAAAATCTTATGAAAATTATAAATAGTAAACCAATGCCACTAGATGATTATAATATAGAAAAAAGAGTTGTAAACGGATCTTTTAATAGACAGATTGGTCAAAGGATACAAGGAGAACCAGAAGAACTATTTATAAGTCTAAAAACAAAGAAGTTTACTTATACTAGGTATGATAATGGCAATAAGTCAAATGCAGTTATTTGGGGTGATTCTGGTAGTCAATATGAGAATGCATATATGAATGGTGATTATGGTGAAACAGTAGTTGAAACTAGTAATAAAGATTATCCTAATGTATTATATGTAGGATCAAGTTATACTAATATTTTAGAAGTTTTGACAATACCTAATACACATTTTATGGTATCAATTGATTATAGACATAATGAAACAAGTGAGAAAATAGTTGACTATGTTAAAAAGTATGATATAGATTATGTAATTTATATACCAGGACAGTCAACAGATTCATATTCCATATCGATGATGAAAAAACATTTGGGAGTATAAGTAGATATAAATGGAAAAAGTTTAAAGTAGAGAATTAATCAGCATATATATGTATAACTGATTTTGTTTTTCAGCAAAGTTTAAATAGTAAGTAAAAAAGAAAGAAAAAAGAACTAAGTATTGTTATGAAACTTACAAACTAAAATATTTCATTCTATTATATAAGTTTTAATTAAAACGATAAATTTTTGTAGTGCAAACATTTAATGTTAAAATAGCAAAACACTTTTTTAAAAGTATATTTTATGATATACTATATATGCTGATATAGGATTCTATATTTGGCACTATGATATGCAAAAATATATAATAAAGAGAACTTGTTATATATAGATTGATTTTAGACGATATTCATGGTAACTATGGCACGCTTGCTCGCTGCCTAGAAGATGTGCATGACAATTGCGATTCAGCTGGGGTTATACAAGCCAGTGATGGTTTGCAAACATGCGGGTATTAAAACAGCAATATTGATTTATAACTGAAAATTATATATAATATATTTGCAGAAAAAGGTGTAATATGATTAAAAAAATAGTCAATGCTGTCAAAGAAGGAACATTCTTTGAAAAAGTATTTCATAAAATAGATGTAGAAATTAAAACAATTACTAGGAAAATTTATGAACCTTTTATAAAAGTTAAGGCGAATAGAATCATTTTTTTGACATTTCAAGGAGAATACAATTGCAACCCTAAGGCAATTGCTGATAAATTAATTTTAGACAATGAGGATTATGATTTAATATGGGTAATTAGAAATAAGCGAAAGGGCTTTGATAGTACCTCATATCCCCAAAAACTAAAACTGGTTGTTAGAGGAAGCTTCAAATTTTATTTTTATGCTGCATCTTCTAAAATTATCGTTGACAATGCCAATAATTTTGAATATTTGAGATTAAAAAAGAAAAAAGACCAAATTTTGATTCAAACATGGCATGGGTCATTAGGGTTTAAAAGACTTGACGCGCAATCTTTGAAATCTGATGTTTGGAGTACTTGGAAAAAAAAGATAGAAATGGCAGGGCAAATTACTGATTATTGTATTTCTAATAGTGTTTTTGAAACAAATGTTTATAGGGACAGTTATTGGCCTAATGTTGAAATATTATTATATGGGCATCCAAGAAATGATATATTGTTTAATATAGATGGGAAAGCAGAACTGATATCTAGAAAAGTGAAAAAACTTTACGAGATACCACAAAATACAAAAATAGTACTATATGCTCCAACTTTTCGTGACTCATTTGATGCGGATTTATACAATATGGATTATAAACGATTAATAAATGCACTTAAAATAAGATTTGGTGGAGAATGGGTTGTAATGGTTAGATTTCATTTTAAACTAAGAAATATCACCCATCTTAAAAAATATGGCAAGGACATAATCAATGTTACTAACTATGGCGATATTCAAGAATTATTATGCGCATGTGATGTTGGTATAACAGATTATTCAAGTTGGATTTGCGATTTTGTTTTGACACGAAAACCAGGATTTTTGTTTGCTATGGACTTGGACCAATATAAAAATGATAGAGGCTTTTATTATCCGCTAGATACTACACCATTTCCAATTAGCCAATCAGCTGATGATTTGGAAAAACAAATATTGAATTTTGATGGCAATAAGTATAAAAAAGCAGTGAATAAATTCTTAGAAAATAAAGGATGTGTTGATGATGGCAATGCATCAGACAGAGTAGCAAGAAAGATAAAAAAAATAATCTGCGATTGATGATATTATTTGATTTTTAATATTATCAATAGTATTATATTATTAGTTATATTATTTAATTTGGAGGTAAAAATGAATATTGCTGTTATATTTGCAGGTGGTGTTGGGAAAAGAATGGGTGTGAGTGTTCCAAAACAATTTTTAAAGGTTTATGGTAAACCAATTTTAGTTCACACGTTAGAAAAATTTCAATTCCACCCAGAAATTGATAAAATATATGTTGCTTGTAAAGAAGAATTGATACCAGAATGTGATAAATTAATAAAAACATATGGTATAAATAAAGTTTGTAAGATTGTTCCTGGCGGTCAGACAGGTCAAGACTCAATATATAATGGATTGTGCGCTGCTTTAATGGAAAATAGTCAGGATTCCATTGTGCTAATTCATGACGGAGTCAGACCAATCTTAAGTGCATTAACTATCAGCAAGGCTATTGATGGTGTCAAGGAATATGGTTCTGCTATAACTTGCACAAAAGTATTTGAAACGCCTGTTGTTAGCCATGATGGTTATATTGTTTCATCGATGCCAATGAGAAAAGAAGTATATACGGCACAGGCGCCACAGGCATTTTACTTGGGAGAAATATTTGAGGCACATCAAAAAACACGAATAGATAATCCAAAATATGAGGATATAGTTGATAGTTGCACGCTTATGTTTAGACAAGGCAAGAAAATGCATATAATTGAAGGAAATAGGGGGAATATGAAGGTAACAACGCCAGAGGACTATATTGATTTATTGGCAAGAATGTCAGCAGAAGATCAAAAGCAAATATTCCAGCTTGCCAAAGAAGATGATGAATTGTCTATTGAAAAGAAGAGGTAGATAAATATGAACGAAATTTTAGTTGAGGATGCTTTACAAATAATAGAAGAAAATGATGGGTTAATAGAACTATTTGGTTGCAATTTTTTGATTACAGGAGCATCAGGAATGGTTGGAAGATCTTTCCTTAATACTTTATTGGTATTAAATGATAGTTTCAATGCTAATATAAATGTTTATGTTTTAGTTAGGAATAGTTCAAAGCTACCTCAATATGTTGTTGAAAATCCTAACGTGCATATAATTGTTCAAGATGTTATTGAACCCATTGTATTGACTTCAAAAATGGATTATATTGTTCATGCTGCTGGGCCAGCAAGTCCAACTATTATGAGAGAAAATCCTGTTGGAACTAATTTTGCAAATACTCTAGGTACGGCTAATACATTGATGTATGCTATAAAATCTAGTGCTAAGGCTTATTTATTTATTTCATCTCGTGAAATTTATGGGCAACCAGATGAAGGACAAGAAATCTTTCGAGAAGATGGTAGGTATGGCCAAGTTGATCAATTAGTTCCACGAAATAGTTATGCTGAAGGTAAAAAAGCAGCTGAAAATATGTGTTGTAGCTTTAAGCAACAATATGGATTAAATACTAAAATTGTTAGATTGGCTCATACCTATGGTCCGGGAATGTCAATATATGATGGAAGAGTACAAGCAGATTTTTTAAAGAACATAGTTTCAAATCAAAATATAGAATTAAAAAGTGAAGGAAGTTCTGTAAGGACCTATACATATATATCAGATGCAACTAGTGCAATGTTTAAAATACTTTTGCATTCTAAGGATATTGTATATAATGTTGCAGACGAAAATTGTAAAACCTCAATAAGAGAGTTGGCACAAACATTGATAAATATATATCCTGATAGAGGCTTAAGATTGACGTTTAACATACCAAATTCAACTCAAAGACTTAATAGTGGCTGTGCCACTTTTACGGATGGTATTTTATCGACTCAAAAAATTAGAGATGAATTACAATGGATTCCTAAGTATTCCATAAGTGATGGCTTTAAAAGAACAATTGATTACTTAGAAAGTGAACAAGGTAGGGTCTTAAAAAAGAAAAATTAAAGTTTTATTGCTTTTTGGTAACTATTATAATATAAATATGAAAGGTAAAACTTGGAATATGAAATACGCATTATTATTTGTTGGAAAAATTGGATTAAACTTTATTTATTTATTTTTTAAATTATTACCTACAAGAGATAGAATTACATTAATTAGTAGACAATCAAACAATATTACCTTAGATTTTAAATTATTAAAAAAAGAAATTGAAAATCATAAAAAATATGATGTCATTGTTTTGTGCAAAAAGTTAGAGGGAAAAGATAATGCCAAAATTTCAGAAATACTTAGTTATATTGGCCATATGTTTAAACAGATGTATTACATTTCAACTTCGAAATGGATTGTGCTAGATTCATATTGTATTGCTGCTAGTTTATTAAAGCATAAGAAAAATTTAAAAATTATGCAGATGTGGCATTCCATTGGTACCATGAAAAAATTTGGATATGACATTCTTGACTTACAAGAAGGGTCATCTAAAAAAATGGCAAAACTGATGAGGATGCATATGAACTATGATATAGTTTTGTGTGCAGGGCAAGGATATAAAAAAGATTTAATAAGACAGTTTAATTGTGACTCGAAAAATATCAGAATATGTCCTTTACCTAGGGTTGACTTATTATTAGATGCAAAATACAAAGCAGCGATTAAAAAGAAGATAGTTACAAAATATTCCACACTTAAATATAAAAAAACAATTTTGTATTGTCCAACCTTTAGAGTAAATGAGGATAATTTTAAAAGTAATGTTGATAAATTAATATCTTGTGTTGATTTTAAAAAATATAATTTAATTGTAAAATTACATCCAAATAGTAGGGTAATTAACTTACCAATAGAAGTTATTGATGATAAAGCTTTTAGTACGATGGAGATGCTGTTTGTTAGTGATTATATCATAACAGATTATTCTTGTATTTTATATGAAGCAGCTATTTTAAATAAACCACTATATTTTTATAACTTTGATTTTGATGATTATCATATAAAAAGAGATTTAAATATTGATTATCTTAATGAATTGCCAGGCACAATTTCTGGTGACCCTAAAAAGATAATAGAAGCAATAGAAACTAATCAATATGATTTTACCAAATTGTCTCAATTCACTAAAAAATACATCAATGTAGATAAAAATAACACTTCAAAAATATACAAAATAATCGAAAAAGGTCAATAATTATATTAAGATAGACTAATATAATGTGTTGTAATCATAGAGGAGATGAATATGAAAAGATTTATTAGTGATATTAAAAAATATTTTAGATATATTGCATATGATACCAAAGCAACATTAAAAGCAGAAATTACGGATTCATATTTAGGATGGATATGGCTGATATTAGAACCACTATGTTTTATGTTAATTTATTTTTTTATTGGAGCAGTTGTATTTAAGTCAAAATTAGACTATTTTCCAGTTTTTGTATTTATTGGTTTATCAATTTGGAATTTTTTCAATAAAACAGTTGTTCAAAGTGTTAAATTAGTTCAAGCAAACAAGGAAACTGTAACAAAGGTATACTTACCTAAATTTATTTTATTATTTGTTCAACTTGGAGTTGGAATTGTTAAAATGGCAGTATCGTTTGCACTTGTTATTATATTTATGTTAATTTATCAAATACCTATATCCTGGAATGTATTATATTTTATACCTATACTTTTAGTGCTTTTTATTTTAACTTTTGGAATTGGCACAATATTCATGCATTTTGGAGTATTTGCCTCTGATTTGACCAATTTAACAAATATTGCATTTAAATTGTTATTTTATTTATCTGGTATATTTTATGATTTAGTTGGCCGTGTTCCAGCACCGTACAATGCCATTTTATTATATGTTAATCCGATTGCATATTTGATTGATGCGGCAAGACAGGTTTTGATGTATCAGTCAACACCTAATTTTTTACCATTATTAATATGGTTTGTAATAGGAATTATATTAAGTATTATTGGAATTAATACAATATATAAATATGAAAATACATATGTAAAGGTGATGAGATAATGAAAAAAGATAAAATAGCACTTACAGTAGATGATTTACATATTTATTATCGTGATATGAAAAGATTTAGTTTAAAGAAAACTGGTTTAAAAGATAAGGGAACTGGAAGAATATTTAAAGCGGTCCAGGGAGTATCTTTTGAGGTGCCTAGAGGTGAGATTTTAGGTATTTGTGGTAAAAATGGGTCTGGCAAATCAACATTACTTCGTGCTATATCTGGAATATTTTCAGCTGATAAGGGAAGTATTGATTTACATGGTAATACCATTTCGTTACTATCTATAGGTGTCGGTTTTCAAAAAAAACTAACAGGGTATGAAAATATACTATTATCTGGTATGTTACTTGGTTTTAGTGAAGAAGATATAATCAAAAAAGCTCCAGAAATTATTGATTTTTCTGAACTTGGAGATTTTATTAATAAACCAGTTAATACCTATTCTAGTGGAATGTATTCTAAACTTGCTTTTTCTATTACAGCAATACTTGAAACTGATATTATGTTAATAGATGAGGTATTAAGCGTAGGAGATAGTCATTTTACTGAGAAAAGTTATAATAAAATGAAAGAACTAATTTCAGATTCAGATCGTACTGTAATTATTGTATCTCATTCTACAAAAACACTTACAGAACTTTGCAATAAAGTAATGTGGTTACATGAGGGAAAAATTAGAAAGATTGGCAAACCTAAAGAAATAATGGAAGAATATGATGAATTCATGAAAGAAACATTATAAAACCTATCTTATGATAGGCTTTTCTAATTCTCTTTTTATTAAAGATTTATCATTTACAATTAGACTGTAAATATTAGTAACTCTTGATTCTATATCAAGGATTTTGCTGCTATATTTGTAATTAGTAATCAAAGATATATTTATATCTTTTTTTATTTTATTTAAATAATCTTTTCCTGATTTGTTAAATCCTAATATCTTTATATATTCAATATCTATATCTTTGGCTTCTTCTTTAGTAAAAGAACATAAAATATGAGTAAGCATTCTTTTTATTTTATTATAAGTATATCTCTTGGCTTTAATATTTTTAATTAAATCATCCGGTGAGTTAGAACTATTAATATATTTTTTAATTCTATTTTCAATGCCTTCATCTACTGTTTGATATGTATTTAAAATATTAATATCACTTATTATTTTGTATTTTAATATATCAAAATATCTACTTTCATTTATATGATATATTTTCTTGTATGAAGAGCGTGGCAAATATTTTTTAATATTTTTATTATTTAAATTATTTCTAATTGCAGTAGCTGAAATAGTTTCACCAACAATTTCTTTATCATTAAAATCATTTGTTCTTTTAATTGATATTGACTCTATATTATATTGATTTTTAATGATTTCTTTAATATATGATATGGCTAATAGATCATTAGGAGTTTTTGTGTCAGTATTTGATGCTTTGGCTATGGCAGTAGGGTAGTTGATACCATCCTTTAGATATGACCTTACTTTGCTATCAAAATCGGTATTATTTATTTGATTATTAGCGATACTTTTTAATTTATCTACATCATTTGATTCACTACCAAATACGATTTTTTCTACTTTTAATTCATTTAGTATTTTAATGGTACCTCTTGCGAATACATCAGCTGATTGGCTACTAAATACAAAAGGTAGTTCAACTACTAAATCAATTTTATTATCTAGTGCAATATTAGTCTTATCCCATTTGTTTAAAATACTTATGTCTCCTCTTTGACAAAAGCACCCACTGACAACTGCAATAACTAAAGAATTGGGATACATTTCTTTAATTTTATTTATATGATAAATATGTCCATTATGAAATGGATTATATTCAGCAACAACACCAATAACATTCATTTAAATCACCAACTATATAATATCACATTTGCAATTATTAACCAATAATGATAATATATTTATTGAAAGAAGGAAGCATGATGAGTAAAAAAATATCGGGTAGAAAAGTATCAAAGTTTTTTTTAACACTTGGAGTTTTAGCCTTAATTCTAGGAATAGGATATTACATATATGAAGATTATAAAGAGAATAGTAGGGATTCATATTTTTTAATGTTAGAAATAAAAGCTAAAGATATGGTTATAACCATAGAACCTAGAAAGTATAAAGCAGTTGTAGATGGTACTAAAATAGATCTTAATGACAAGAGTATTAAAGAGTTTGTCGACTTTTTGGATGCATATATAACACAACTTACTGAAATAGACTCTGATGATAAACAAACTTATTTATGGACTATGAAATACCAAGATAGTTCATTAAAGGAATACTATTATGCAGATGATTCATATCCAACTGATTGGGATGGCTTTACTAAAAGAGTTGATACGCTACTAAATAATGTATATTTATCTAAAGAAGAAGAGTTAAAAGAAGAAGAAGATCATAGTATAAAATCAGTTTCTAAGATAATTTTCGATGATAGTTGTCATGCTTATAGTTGCACATATAGTTTAAAAATAAATAATAGAACATATCCACTGGTACTTAATAGATCTCAATCAGGAGATGATATAGTCCAGGAATTAGTTTTTAATGAAAAAACCATTATTAATGAAAATTTCAAGTGTGGTGGAATTACTAAACTTGAAGTTATGGAGGATACTTTCGTAATATATTATCACAAGGGGTGTGGTGTAGATGGAAATGAAATAGCAATATATAATGAAAGTGGTAAAAGAGTTTTGAACTTAAAAGGTTTTAATGATTATCCAGGGCTTTATATTACTAATGATGAATTTAGCATAAAATCAAACAAGATTACTTTTAATGCGACTAGACTGATAAATGGCAAGATAACAATTGATGGAGTAGAAATAGACCCATGCTTAGAAGAGAGTAAGTTTAAATATGGTATAGATGATACTTTTGTTGTTAGTGCCTCATTTGAATTAGAATATAAGAACGGTGTATATGAAAATCTTTCTATTGTATCAAGCAAATCTATTACTGACACAAACTTATTAGATGGCTGCCAAGTAGTAGAAGAAGACATGTTAGATGAAGGAGAATAAACACTCCTTTTTTGATTAAATACTAGTAAATAAAATGTCAATAGTTTGGGAAAATGTCCCAAAAATATTTAAACATTAACGGGAAAATATTCTCGTTTTTGTTTGTGATTTTATATCTTATTCAATACAAGTCAATATCAAGTTCACTTCATTCA
>Ga0116152_10001316_pt1 | contig 20550 bp, 20 predicted proteins | sample AD_UKC119_MetaG_FD_89894 | JGI IMG/M metagenome (GOLD analysis project Ga0116152, IMG submission 89894) | Active sludge microbial communities of municipal wastewater-treating anaerobic digesters from Hong Kong - AD_UKC119_MetaG | ecosystem: Engineered > Bioreactor > Anaerobic > Digestate...
ATGCGTTCCTTGCCGCCCTTGCCCAGGATGCACAGCGCGGCGCCGGGGGTGGTGACGGTGCCCGCATCGCGGCCGGTCAGGCCCAGTGCCTCGGAGATCCGCAGCCCGCACCCATAGAGCAGCACCACGACCGCGCTGTCGCGGGCGCGGATCCAGGCCTCGGACTTGTCGTCGCTGATGGATTCGGTCACCGCGCGCGCGGCGTCCTCGTCCAGCGGGCGGGGCAGGGGGCGCGGGTGCTTGGGTGCGCGCGCGCTGAGGATCGCGGTGGCGTCGAAATCGGTGTCGCGGTCGGCCAGCCATCGCACGAAGCCCTTCAGCGCCGACAGCGCCCGCGCCAGTGACCGCGCGCCCCGGCCCGAGGCCCGCGCCTGCGCCATCCAGGCCCTGAGATCGCGTGCATCGACCGCGCGCAACTGCGCCATACCGGCAGCGCCACCGTGGTGACGGGCCAGAAAATCGAGAAACTGCACCACATCGCCCCGATAGGCGGCGATGGTGTGATCCGAGGCATCGCTCAACGCCGCGAGGTGCGACAGCCACCGTTCCAGCGCGTCGCGCAGGGCGGGGCTGATCGCCAGGCTCACGACAACCAGCGCCGCAGGACGCGCTCGAACGTGCCGGTGAAAAAGGACAGCAGGTCGGTGCCTTGCCCGGGCTTGAAGCGGTGTGGGTCCTCAGACCCCATCGCCAGCATGCCCGGCAGCCGCCCCGGACCCAGATCGAGCCGCATCAACGCCTCGCTGCGCAGGTCGGCCGCGACCTCGCCGTAGGGGCCCGACGACGGCGGCACGCCTTGCCTGAGGACGATCGGACGCGGCGGAACCGGGCGCCCGCCGCTCATGTAGTGTTCGACATATCCCGGCGGCTTGACCCTGAGCACGCGGTCCAGTTTGCCCAGTCCGGCCGATTGTTCGGCGCTTTCCAGCACCAGGCGCACGGCCTCGACACGCAGGATGTCGGCCACCTCGCCGCCCAGGTCCAGCACGAAGCCCTCGAACCGGTCGGCGTCCAGCAGGGTCAGCAGCGCCCGGTGGATCTGGTTGGTCGAGGCGAGGTTCTCATAGGCGGCGGCGATGACCGCGCGGTGGGTGTCTTCCAGCCGCTCCAGCCGGGATTCCAGCCGCTCCATCGCCATGCCGCGCAGGTCCACGACATTGCCGCCCATCGCCCGTTCCGAGGTCAGCACAAGCGCGCGCATCACCTCGGGATCGTCCAGCACGATCCCGGGGTCCTGCAACACCCGCTTGCGCCACTCGTCCAAAGCTCCGGAGTCTTCGGCCGGTCCCGTTACTGCCATCTCTGCCCCGATCTTTCGTCGTTGCGTCGATCCTACACCAGGTCAGAGGATTTTCTGACCGGTTTTTTCCCAGTCCTTCATGAACTGTGCCAGCCCCGCATCGGTCAGCGGGTGGCTGGCCAGCTTGCGGATCACCTCGGGCGGGGCGGTCATCACGTCGGCGCCGACCAGCGCGGCCTGGGTCACGTGGTTCACCGTCCGCACCGACGCCGCCAGGATCTGCGTTTCGAACCCGTAGTTGTCATAGATCTGCCGGATGTCGCCGATCAGGTCCATGCCATCCAGGTTGATGTCATCGAGCCGCCCGATGAAGGGCGAGATGAAGGTCGCGCCCGCTTTCGCCGCCAGCAGCGCCTGGTTGGCGCTGAAACACAGCGTGACGTTGACCATCTTGCCCTCGTCCGACAGCACCTTGCAGGCCTTGAGCCCGTCCCAGGTCAGCGGCAGCTTGACGGTGATGTTGGGCGCGATCTCGGCCAGGCGACGGCCCTCGGCGATCATCGCATCGGCTTGCAAGGCGACGACTTCGGCCGACACCGGCCCCGCGACGATCGAGCAAATCTCGCGCGTGACCTCGATGATGTCGCGGCCCGATTTCAGGATCAAGGAGGGGTTGGTGGTGACGCCATCGACCATGCCGAGGTCGTTCAGGTCGCGGATTGCGGTCACGTCGGCGGTATCGACAAAGAATTTCATCGCGCTCTATTCCTGTGCGGGGCGGTTGCGGAAGGGGTTTGGCCGCGTCATATCCTATCGGAACCCCGCCCGAAAGGTCTTTTGCCCCGTGGATATCCCCCCGGTCCAGAGCTTCGCCCCCGGACAGCCGCTGGCGGTGCTGACCACCCAACCGCTGGACCGGCTGCTGGATTACCGCGCCCCTGAGGGCGGTGCCTGCACCGGCGATTTCGTCGAGGTGCCGCTGGGCCCGCGCAAGGTGCTGGGCTGCGTCTGGGGGGCTGGCACCGGCGACCTGCCGCTGGCCCGTTTGCGGCCCGTCGAACGGGTGCTGGACGTGCCGCCCATGCGCGACGAATTGCGCGCCTTTCTGAGCCGCGCGGCCGATTACACGCTGACCCCGCTCAGCCTGATGCTGTTTCTGGCGACGCGCGCGCCGGGGCTGATCGGCGGGCCGGCCACCGTGCGGGTCTACCGCCTGAGCGAGGCCCCGCCCGCCCGCATGACCGACGCCCGCCGGCGCGTGCTGGACACGTTCGATGCCTATGGTGGTGCCGCGCTGACCGTGGGCGAGATCACGCGCGCCGCCGGTGTCACCGGCAGTGTCGTGCACAGGATGGCCGCGCAGGGCGCCCTGATCGAGGGCGAGGCCGCCAAGGACCAGCCGTATCCGCGGCTCGACCCGACGCGGCAGGGCAAGGCGCTGTCCGACGATCAGGCCGCCGCGGTCGAGGCCCTGCGCGCGGGTTCGGGCGATTTCGGGGTGACGCTGCTGAAGGGCGTCACCGGCTCGGGCAAGACCGAGGTCTACCTCGAGGCGGTGGCCGATTGCCTGCGGCAGGGTCGTCAGGCGCTGGTGCTGCTGCCCGAGATCGGCCTGACCGAGGGGTTTCTGGAGCGGGTCGAGGCCCGCTTTGGCCACCGCCCGGGCGAGTGGCACTCGGGTGTCACGATGACCGAACGCCGCCGGCTGTGGCGCATGGCGGCGCAGGGCGGCGTCGGTCTGGTGGTGGGGGCGCGGTCGGCGCTGTTCCTGCCCTACCGCGACCTCGGGCTGATCGTCGTGGATGAAGAGCACGATTCCTCGTACAAACAGGAAGACGGGGTTCTCTACAACGCGCGTGACATGGCCGTTTTGCGCGCCTCGCTGGCCGATGCGCAGGTGGTGCTGGCCTCGGCCACGCCCTCGCTGGAAACCTGGGTGAACGCCGAAACGGGGAAATACCGCCGCATCGACCTGCACGCGCGCTTTGGCGTGGCCGAGTTGCCCGAGATGCGGGCCATCGACCTGCGCAGCGACAAGGCACCGCACGGCCGCTGGATCTCGGACGGGTTGCAGGCGGCCGTCAATGCCCGCCTGCAGGCCGGCGAGCAATCGCTTCTGTTCCTCAACCGTCGCGGCTATGCCCCCGTGACCACCTGCCGGACCTGCGGTCATCAGGTGCAGTGCGACCAATGCGATGCGCGCATGGTGGAGCACCGGTTCCTGAACCGGCTGATGTGCCACCAGTGTGGCGCGACCCAGCCCATCCCCACCGCCTGCCCCCAGTGCAAGACCGAAGGGTCCATGCACCCGGTGGGCCCCGGTGTCGAACGGCTCGAGGAAGAGACCCGCGCGCTCTGGCCAGAGGCCCGCGTGGCGGTGCTGTCGTCGGATCTGTTCGGCTCGGCCCGGGCGCTGAAGGCGCAGATCGCGGCGATCGCCCAAGGCGCGGCCGATATCGTCATCGGCACGCAACTGGTGGCCAAGGGGCACAATTTCCCGCTGCTCACGCTGGTTGGCGTGGTGGACGCGGACCTGGGCCTGCACGGCAGCGACCTGCGCGCGGCAGAGCGCACCTTTCAACTGATCCGCCAGGTCGCGGGGCGGGCGGGGCGCGCCGAAAAACCGGGACTGGCGCTGTTGCAGACGCACCAACCCGACCATCCGGTGATCCAGGCCATCCTCAAGGGCGACGACGAAGGGTTCTGGCGCGCCGAAGCCGCCGAGCGGCAGGCGCTGGGAATGCCCCCTTACGGGCGGTTGGCTGGGATCATCGTCACCTCGACCTCGTTGGAACACGCCTTTGAAACGGGCAATGCGCTGGCCGCGCACGCGGACCCGCTGCTGCGCATCGGCGCGCAGGTGTTCGGCCCGGCGCCCGCCCCCATCGCGCGGGTTCGCGGGCGCCACCGCGTGCGGCTGCTGGTCAAGGCCGCGCGCGGCGCACCGCTGCAAGCCGCGATCCGCGCCTGGGTGCATCCGCTGAAACTGCCGGGCGACACGCGGCTGGCGGTTGATATCGACCCGCAGAGCTTCTGGTAATTCGCGCGGCGCTGCTTATCTCGGCGGGACAACAAGGAGACGACCATGTGGGAAGACCGTTACGCTGGCGCGCAGGGCTATCTTTTCGGCACCGAGCCGGCCCGGTTCCTGACGGAAAACCCCTGGCTGGTCCTGCCAGGGGGCACCGCGCTGAGCGTCGCGGACGGAGAAGGACGCAACGCCGTGCACCTGGCCCGCGCCGGGATGCAGGTGTCGGCCTTTGATCTGTCGGCCACCGCGGTGTCGCGGGCGAGGGCGCTGGCCCGGGACGCGGGCGTGGCGCTGGATACCCGGCTGTGCGGCTGGGACGCCTGGGACTGGTCCCGCCCCGTCGATCTGGTGATGGGCGTCTTCATCCAGTTCGCCGATCCCGCCTTTCGCGCGCGCCAGTTCGCGGACATGGCGCGCGTGCTGGCGCCCGGCGGGCGGCTGGTGCTGCACGGCTACACCCCCGAACAGGTCGCGCTGGGCACCGGCGGACCGCGCGACCCGGCCCACATGTACACCGAGGCCCTGCTGCGCGACGCGTTCCCAGGCTGGCGGATAGAGCGCCTTGCAAGCTACGAGCGTGACGTTCAGGAAGGGCGCGGGCATTCCGGGCGCTCGGCGCTGATCGATTTCGTCGCGCGCAAACCGTGAGCCGGCGCGGCCAACCCGGCCGGGGCAGGGGGCCAGCCCCCTCTTGCCTGCGGCAATTCACCCCCGGGATATTTCGGGCACAAAGACGGGACATGTGCCGCGTGTCGATCCTGCCCGTCTTTGTGCGAGGGGACACCGGCGGGTCAAAGGGGGTGGAAAACGCCCTTGGACCCGCCGTCTGCCCCGGGCGCCGCGGCCGGCATGTCCGGCGTCGCGCCCGGCCGAACACGGGGGCGTTATCGCGCCGTCCCCAGTCGCTTGAACTCGCACCGACCCGCATATAGGGTGCGCGCCAATTCCAAAGGGCGCCAGCCCGGTCCATCATCCACCCGAGGAGCCCCATGTTCATCACCCCCGCATTCGCCCAGACCGCCGGCAGCGCCGCCGGTGTCGGCGGCCTTTTTTCGTCGCTCGTGCCCTTTGTCCTGATTTTCGGGATCATGTGGTTTCTGCTGATCCGTCCGCAGCAGAAGAAAATGAAGGACCACCGCGCGATGGTCGATGCGCTGCGCCGGGGCGACCAGATCGTCACCGCGGGCGGCCTGATCGGCAAGGTTGTCAAGGTCAAGGAAGACGGCGAGGTCGAGGTCGAGATCGCCGATGGCGTGAAGGTCCGGGTTGTGCGCTCGACGATCACCACGGTCCTGTCCAAGACCGAGCCGGCCAGCTCGGTCGAGTGACGCTTTCGGCCGCGCCCCCGACCGGGGCGTGGCGCATCGTTCCGCCCCCGGGACGCCCCCACCAGCGCAAGGCCTCTCCATGCTGCAATTCTCCTTGTGGAAACGCGCCCTGATCATTCTGGTCAGCCTCGCCGCCATGATCTTCGCGGCGCCGAACCTGTTCTATGACCGGGTCGAGCAGCACAACGACGCGGTGGCCCGGATCGCGGCGGGGCAGGACACGCCCGAACTGCAAGCGCAGCGCGCGCTCTGGCCCGACTGGCTGCCGTCGGACATCGTCAACCTGGGGCTGGACCTGCGCGGCGGTGCGCATCTCCTGGCCGAGGTGCACGTGTCCGACGTCTACGCGGATCGCATCGACGCGCTGTGGCCCGAGGTGCGCGACCTTCTGCGCAACGAACGGGCGACGGTCGGCGGCGTGCGGCGAATGCCGTCCGACGACCCGGGCGTGCTGCGCATCGCGGTCGGCAATCCGGACGGCTTGCAGCACGCGCTCGAGGTGGTGCAGACGCTGGCGCAGCCGGTCACCACGCTGACCGGCATCGGCCAGCACGACCTGGACATCCACCTGGACAACGGCCAGATCGTCGTCACCCTGTCCGAGGCCGAGCGCCTGGCCACCGACGACCGCACCATGCGCCAGTCGCTGGAGATCATCCGGCGTCGCGTGGACGAGGTCGGCACCCGCGAACCGACGATCCTGCGCGAGGGCAGCGACCGAATTCTGATCGAGGTTCCCGGCCTGGGATCGGCCGAGGAGCTGAAGGCGCTGATCGGCACCACCGCGCGGCTGACCTTCCATCCGGTCGTGCGCACCACCTCGAACCCGAACGAGGCGCCCGGCCCGCGCCAGTTCATCGCGCCCTCGGAAACCGATCCGACCCAGCTTTATGTGCTGGAGACAACCCCGGTCGTCACCGGCGAGCAACTGACCGACGCGCAGCCGACCTTTGACCAGAACGGCCGTCCGGCGGTGAGCTTCCGCTTCAACCCGGCCGGCGCGCGGGCCTTTGGCCTTTACACCGCCGACCACATCGGCAGCCCGTTCGCGATCGTGCTGGACGACAAGGTCATCTCGGCCCCGGTGATCCAGTCCGCGATCCCCGGCGGTTCGGGGATCATCACCGGGCGCTTCACGGTCGAGGAAAGCACCAATCTGGCGGTGCTGCTGCGGGCGGGCGCGCTGCCGGCGCAGATGACCTTCCTGGAAGAGCGCACCATCGGTCCCGAACTGGGACAGGACAGCATCGACGCGGGCAAGATCGCCGCCGTCGTCGCCTCGGTCGCGGTGCTGGGCTACATGGCGCTGAGCTATGGCTTCTTTGGCTGGATCGCCAACGTCGCGCTGGTGTTCAACATCGCCATGGTCTTTGCGATCCTGTCGCTGATCGGCGGCACGCTGACCCTGCCCGGCATCGCCGGGATCGTGCTGACCATCGGCATGGCGGTCGATGCGAACGTGCTGATCTTCGAACGCATCCGCGAGGAGTTGCGAACCGCGCGCGGCCCGGCCCGGGCCATCGAACTGGGCTATGAGCGCGCGATGTCGGCCATTCTGGACGCCAACATCACCACATTCATCACCGCGGCGATCCTGTTCGCGCTGGGTTCGGGCCCGGTGCGCGGCTTTGCCATCACCCTGGGTCTGGGGATCGTCACGTCGGTGTTCTCGGCGATCTACATCACCCGTCTCGTCATCGTCTGGTGGTTCGAACGCCGCCGTCCCAAGACGCTGAACCTCTGAGGATCGACCCATGTTCCGGCTGAAACTCGTTCCCGACGATACCGACATCAACTTCATGGGGCCCTGGCGCTACACCTTCGGCGCCTCGGTGGTTCTGGTGGTGCTGGCGCTGGTGGCTTTCCTGTCCATCGGTCTGAACTTTGGCATCGACTTCAAGGGCGTCACCTCGATCCGCACCGAGGCGACGCAACCCGTGGATGTCGGCGCCTACCGGCAGGCGATCGTGCCGCTCAACGTGGGCGATGTCGCAATTTCGCAGGTTTTCGACCCCTCGTTCGGCCCCGAGCGCAATGTCGCCTCGATCCGGATCCAGGCGCAGGACGGGGCCGAAGCGGTGTCGCAGGACATGCTCGGACAGATCCAGACAGCGTTGCAGGGTGTGGACCCGTCGTTGCATTTCACCTCGGTCGAATCGGTCGGGCCCAAGGTTTCGGGCGAACTGGTGCAAGAGGCCATCCTGGCGGTGCTGGCCGCGCTGGGCGCGGTGCTGGTCTACATCTGGTTGCGGTTTGAATGGCAGTTCGCGCTGGGCGCCGTCGCCGCGCTGGTGCACGACATCATCCTGACCATCGGGGTGTTCACCGTGCTGCAATTGCGGTTTGACCTGACGATCATCGCGGCGCTTCTGACCATCGTCGGCTATTCGCTGAACGACACGGTCGTCGTCTTCGACCGGATCCGCGAGAACTTGATCAAGTGGAAGCAGCGCAGCCTGACCGATGTCATGAACCTGTCGCTGAACGAGACCCTGACGCGCACCTTGATGACCTCGTTCACCACGCTGATCGCGCTGGTCGCGCTGTTCGTGCTGGGCGGCGACGTGATTCGCGGCTTTGTGTTCGCGATGATCTGGGGCGTCTTTGTCGGCACCTGGTCGTCGATCTATGTCGCCGCGGTGATCGTGAAGATGCTGGGGGTGCGGCGCGATCTGGGCAAGGGCGGTGACACCTCGGCGGCGGGCACGCAGTTCGCCACCTCGGCGCCGAAATGAACCTGACCGAGATCGACTTTGGCGCGGCCCGCCCGATCGAGGGGTATGGCGCCGATTTCTACCGGCTGGACGGGGTGGCGCACCCGGCGCCCGTGGTGATCGCGCCGGCGCGGGTTGCGGCCTGGGGTGGCTATGACGACGCCGCGCCGCTGCTGGCGCTGGCGGGGCAGATCGACGTGCTGTTCATCGGCACCGGGCCCGAGATCGCGCCCATTCCCGCGGCGTTGCGCCAGACGCTGGAATCGGCCGGGCTGGGGGTCGAGATCATGGCCTCGGCCGCCGCGTGCCGCACCTACAACGTGCTGTTGTCCGAAGGGCGGCGCGTCGCCGTCGCGCTGTTGCCGGCCGGTCAATCGACGGGCGTCACCGGCTGACCACCCGCACTGAGCGGGCCCTCGATCCGGTCCATCCGCATCAGCGCCAGCCCCTTGCCGTCCGCCTGGGTATAGACCGCACCGGCCTCGCGCCCGTCGGCCATCAGGACCGGGGTTCCGGGCGGCACCGGGCCGGCGGGCAGGGACAGCACCACCAGACCGCGCCTGAGCTCGGTCTTGTGGTGCATTCGCGCCGTGACCTCCTGGCCCACGTAGCAGCCTTTGCGGAAATCGACGCCGTTCAGCCGCGCAAAGCCCAGTTCCAGAATGAAACTGTCGCCGGGGATCAACTCGGCGCCAGTCTCGGGCACCTTCCGCGCGATGCGCAGCGCGTCCCAATCGACCGCTGCCCCTTGCGTCAGCGCCTGCCCGTAGAGCCGCCAGCCCAGCCCCGGCTCGCGGGGGTCTGCCAGCGCGCCCCGGGGCGCCGGGCCGATTCCGCGGGTCACTGGCAGATCGGTGCGCGCGATCTCGACCCGGGAGCGCAGCCTGAACATCGTCAGGCGGCGCGCCAGATCGTCGGCCAGCCCCAGGGCGACGTCGATCAGCACCGCGTCGGGCTGCGCCACCAGCAGGAAATCCGCGATCAGCTTGCCCTGCGGGGTCAGCAGCGCGCCATAGCCGATGCCGTCGCGCAGGACGCGGCCCATGTCCTGGGTGACCAACCCTTGCAGGTATTTTTCGCGGTCGGGGCCGGTGACACGCAACAGGGCGCGGTCGGGCACGGGGGCGCAGCGGGTTTCGGTCATGGGACTCTCCTGTCAGAGGCCGATATAGGCCGCGCGATGCCCTTGCACAGCCCCTCAGCCCCAGCGACGGCCGGTGCGCTGTTCGTAGGCGGCGATCACGTCCCACAGGTCGTAGTCCGTCTCGACCCAATCGCGAAAGCTCTGTCCCCGGGATTCGCCGTTGCGGGCATAGAGCAGGAAGAGGTCGTCCTGGATCCCCTCGGGGCCATCGGGGTTGTGGCGAAAGCGGCGCGACAGCTGCTGCATCGCTTGCGCCGTGTCATCGCCGCATTTCACCAGCCGCCAGACCGTCGCGGCCGTGCCGGTGCGGTCCGCGCCCGACTTGCAGTGAATGACCAGGGGCAGTTCGGCGGCGTCGAAGATGCGGATCATCGTTTTCAACGCCTCGGGGTGGGGCGGGTTCTTGGCCGCCAGGTCGATCGCGTGGAACGCCAGGCCCAGACGCGCGCAGGCTTCCTGTTCGAACAATGCGTAGCTTTGCGCGGGCTGGCCGCGCAGGGACAACACCGTGCGCACCCCCTCGGCCGCCAGTTTCTCAAGATCGCGGGGCGTGGGCTGGTTCATGCGCCAGACACCCGGGGCGACCTCGGCCCGGTTCTTGGACCAGGCGCGCAGAAAGGCGTGGTCGATCAGTTGCGTGTGCCACCAGGCCCGCCTCCGCCCGGCCGGGGTTGCGATGTCGCCCGCCCAGGCATCGTCCAGACGCCGCCGCAGCGCCTTGGCCCGCTGCTTCAATCCCTTCATCCCGTCCCCTTGTTCGGCGCCCCGGGTGCTGCACGCGTCCCGGCGAATCGGCGTTGACCGCATTTCCGAGGGTCACTAACCATAACCTCCGAAGGAGACACCATAATGACCCTTGCCGCCGGCCGCCACTACCTCGCCATTCCGGGACCTTCCGTCATGCCGGACCGTGTGCTGAATGCCATGCATCAGGCCGCGCCGAACATCTATGAGGGGCCGCTGATCGACTCGGTCGCGCCGATGCGGCAGGCGCTGAAGGACGTGGCGCTGACGCGGCAGAATCTGGCGATCTACATCGGCAACGGTCACGCCACCTGGGAGGCCGCGAACACCAATGTCTTTCGTCGCGGCGACACCGCGGTGGTGCTGGCGACGGGGCGTTTCGGCCATGGCTGGGCGGATCACGCCCGCGCGCTGGGCGTGGATGCCCGCGTCACCGATTTCGGCAAATCCGCGCCGGTGGACCTGGCCCGCGCCGAGGCCGCGCTCAAGGACGCGCCCGACGCCCGCGCGGTGCTGGTCACGCATGTCGATACGTCCTCGAGCGCGAAGAGCGACATCGCGGCGATCCGGCGGTTGATGGACGATCTGCGGCACCCGGGGTTGCTGATGGTGGACTGCATCGCATCGCTGGGTTGCGATGAGTTTCGCATGGACGACTGGGGCGTCGATGTGATGATTGCCGCCAGCCAGAAGGGGCTGATGACGCCGCCGGGCCTGGGCTTCGTGTTCTTTTCCGATCGCGCGGCCGAGGTCGGCCGCGGCGCCGATCTGCGCACGCCCTATTGGGACTGGACGCGCCGAACCGCGCCGGGCGCGTTTCACGAAAACTGGTTCGGCACCGCGCCGACGCATCACCTGATGGGCCTGCGCGCGGCGCTGGACATGATCCACGAGGAAGGGCTTGCCAATGTCTGGGACCGCCACGCGCGCCTGGCCCGGGCGGTCTGGGCCGCGGCCGAGGCCTGGGGCCAGGGCGGCGACTGTCGGCTGAACATCGCCAGCCCCGCGCATCGCGGGCACTCGGTCACCGCGATGCGGCTGTCCAACGGCGACGGGACGCGCCTGCGCCGCTGGTGCGAATCGCAGGCCGGGGTGACGCTGGGGATCGGGCTGGGCATGGCCGAGCCGGGCTCGCCCGCGGCGGACGATTTCTTCCGCGTGGCGCATATGGGGCATGTGAACGCGCACATGACGCTGGGCGTGCTGTCGGTGATGGACGCGGGCATGAAGGCGCTGGACATTCCGCACGGACCCGGCGCGATCGACGCCGCGGCGCGCGCCATGCTGGCCTGACCGCCCCGGTGGTGCCCGGGGCGGGGCGGGTCAGGGCGTCTCGTCCAGCGGGCGCTGAAGCGTCGCGACGGCGGCACCCACCAGCAGCACCCCGGCCGCAGCCAGCAGCGCGGTGCCGATGCTGCCGGTGCGGTCCCCCAGCCATCCGGCGGCGTAGGGGCCGACCGTCTGCGCCACGGCGAAGACCACGGTGAACAGGCTGATCGCCGGGCCCCAACTGTCGGGCGGCAGGTTCTTGCGGGCGAAGTTCGTCACCGACGACGGCGCCATGAACACGCACGAGCCAAAGACCAGCGCCGACACCGTCAGCCCCGGAACGCCCGGCCACAGCACCGGCAGGGCCGATCCGATGGCGATCCCGGTCAGCACCATGGCCAGCGGCCGGCCGCCGGAATGGCGGGCAAAGACGCCGCGCCACCAAAGCGGCGACAGGGTGATCGCGCTGCCAACCAGGACCCAGATCAAGGCCACTTGCACGGCCCCCGCCTGCTGTTCCTTCATCCAGGCCGACAGAAAGGTCAGATAGACGATATACCCCAGTCCGAAACCCGCGTAACCCGCCAGTTCGCCCGCCATGCGGCGCAGCGGCAGGGGCACGGCACGGGTCTGGCGGGCCTGGGGCGCGCGCGCGGCGCGGGCCGCCCACAGCCCCATCGGCACGCAGACCAGGCTCAGCCCGCCGACCACGAACCAGGCCCAGGGCCAGGACTGCGCCCCCCATTGGGCCAGCATCGGCGGCAGGGTCGCGCCGCACAGCACGATCGCCGATCCCCCGCCCGAGCCGAACAGGATCGCGATCCCCAGCGCGTTGCGCCTGGGGTTGTCCGCCCAGAGCCGGGCCGCCAACGCGCCAGCGGTGGAAAAAGACAGCGCCCCGGCCAGGCCGGTGATGAAGCGCCACAGGCTTTGCCACCAGAGCGCCGGCACAAGCCCGGTCGCCAGGATGGCCAGAGCGGTCACCACCAGCCCCCAGGCGAACAGGCCGTTCGGGGCGCGCCGACGCAGGGCGATCATCGTGCCGACCGCCCCCAGGATATACCCCAGCGCGTTGGCGGTGTTCAGCCAGCCGGCCTGGGCATAGCTCCAGCCCAGATCGCTGCGCATCGCGGGCAGGATCAGCCCATAGGCGAAGCGGCCGAACCCGTTGGTGACCAGAACGCCCAGCGCCAGCCCCAGCAGCACCAGCCACGGATTGGCCCCTCTGGTGTCGGTCATCGGCCCCTCCTGTCGTTGTGCCCCGGGGCCTTGATGCCGCAGCCCGCGGGCCGCCACAAGTCCACCTGAACCGCCCGACGGGCGTCGTCCGCTTGCATTCGCGCCCGGCGGCGGATAGCAGAAGCGCGTCAGTCCGGAGGCCGCCATGCAGAACCTGCGCGAAACCTATCTTGCCCGCATCTCGGGCGCTGCCGATCAGGCCGCGCTGGAAGAAGTGCGGCTTGCCGCTCTGGGCAAGAAGGGCGAGATCAGCCTGATGATGCGCGAGCTGGGCCGCATGACCGCAGAGGAGCGGCAGACGACCGGCAAGGCGCTGAACGATCTGAAGGACGAGATCGACACCGCGCTTCGCGCCCGCAAGGTCGCGCTCGAGGATGCGGCCCTGGACGAGCGGCTCAAGGCCGAGTGGCTCGATGTCACGCTGCCTGCCCGGCATCGCCAGCGCGGCACCATCCACCCAGTCAGCCAGGTGACCGAGGAATGCACCGCGATCTTCGCCGACATGGGCTTTCGGGTGGCCGAAGGGCCGCAGATCGAAACCGACTGGTATAACTTCGACGCGCTGAACATCGCGCCCGAGCATCCCGCACGGCAGGAACATGACACGTTCTTCATGCACCGTTCCGCGGGGGACGCGCGCCCGCCGCATGTGCTGCGCACCCACACCTCGCCGGTGCAGATCCGGGCGATGCAGGCGCAGGGTGCGCCGATCCGGGTGATCGCGCCGGGCCGTGTCTACCGGATGGACATGGACCAGACGCACGCGCCCATGTTCCACCAGATCGAAGGCATGGCGATCGACCGCGACATTTCGATGGCCAACCTGAAATGGGTGCTCGAGGAATTCTTCACCGCCTTTTTCGGCACCAAGGTGAAGACGCGCTTTCGCGCCTCGCATTTCCCGTTCACCGAACCCTCGGCCGAGGTGGACATCCAGTGTTCCTGGGTGAACGGCCAGCTTCGCGTCGGCGAAGGCGACGGCTGGCTCGAGGTTCTGGGATCGGGCATGATGCATCCCAAGGTGCTGCGTGCCGGCGGCGTGGACCCCAACGAATGGCAGGGCTTTGCCTTTGGCATGGGGATCGACCGCATGGCGATGCTGAAATACGGCATCCCCGATCTGCGCGCCTTTTTCGAAAGCGATCTGCGCTGGCTCAGGCATTACGGGTTCGGCGCGCTCGAGGCCCCGACGGTGCACGCCGGGTAACCCGCACGCACCGGTCGCTGGGGGCGACCGGCGACGAGAGGGCTTTGTATTTTCTCGCGTTTATGGAACACTCGCGTTTCCCGAAGGGTTGGGTAGCGATCGAAAGAGGGTCCGATGACGCCGTATTCCCGGGTCAATGCGCGCGGTTTCTGGCGTCCGGCGGTGGCCGAGCGCCACATGCTGGACATCACCGACCTTTGGCAGCCCAAATTTCCCATCGGCCGCGAGGATCGGATTTCGACCTATGGGTCGTGTTTCGCGCAGCACATCGGCGCGGCACTGCGCGGGTCCGGCTTTCGCTGGTTCGAGGCCGAGGAACCGCCCTTCGGCCTGTCGCCCGAGAACCGCAAGCGATTCAATTACGGGGTATTCACGGCCCGGACGGGAAACATCTATACCACCACAATGCTGCTGCAATGGGTGGACTGGGCGCTGGGTCATGCCCCGGTCCCCGACGAAATCTGGGAGGACGGCGGCCGCTTTCAGGACCCGTTCCGCCCCGCGATCGAGCCCGAGGGATTCGACTCGGTCGCGGAACTGCGCGCGTGCCGGCAGGCGACGCTGGCAGCGTTCCGCCGGTCGATCACACAGGCGGATGTGTTCGTCTTCACGCTCGGCCTGACCGAACGCTGGATCAACGCGCGGCAGGGCCATGAATACGCGGTCTGCCCCGGCACCGCCGCCGGTTGTTTCGATCCCCAGGCCCATGTCTTTGCGCCCCTCCAGGTCGCGCAGGTGCTGCGCGCCCTGGGCGAGGCGATGGACAAGATGCGCGCCGTCCAGCCCGCGCTGCGCTTCCTTTTGACGGTCTCGCCGGTGCCCCTGACCGCCACCATGAGCGGCAAGCATGTCCTGGTGGCGACGATGGAATCGAAATCCATCCTGCGCACGGTGGCCGGGCAACTGGCGGCGAATCGCGACCATGTGGATTATTTCCCGTCCTACGAGATCATCAACGCGCCCGCCTTTCAGGGGGTGTTCTTCGATCCGAACAAGCGCACCGTGAACCCCGCCGGGGTGGCGTTCGTCATGCGGCAGTTCTTTGCCGGGCTGGGCATTGACCCGTCGGCGCCCGGCGGATCGCAGCCCCCAAGGGGCACGCGTCCGGGCCAGGACGCGACGACCGGCGCCACCGAGATCCTGTGCCACGAGGAGTTGCTCGATGCCTTCGCGAAACGGTGACCCCCGCCGACGCCTGTGCATCCTGGGCAACAGCCACGTCGGCGCGCTGAAACGCGCCTGGGACGCGCGGGGCACCGCCAGCCCCGAGGCCGACGTCGCGCCGACCTTTTTCGCAAGCCGTCACCGGGGGCTTTCGCAGGCCAGGGTCGAGGGGCGCCATCTGGTCCCCGGAACCGAGGACCTGGCGCGCGACCTGGCCTTTACCTCGGGCGGGGACGGGACCGTCGCGCTGGACGATTTCGACGCGTTTCTGGTCTATGGTCTGTTCGTTCCCGCCTATCGCGACGCCGGGCAAAGCTATTCCGCCGCCTGCCGCATGGCGGCGCTGCATGACCATTTCGACCACCGGATCGGCGTGATTCTGGCGCAGTCCCTGCGTGCGGCGGTCGATGTGCCCGTCCTGATCGCGCACGACCCCTTGCCCGCGGACCCGGGCGGCGTGCAGGGCCGGCCCGCCGCGCGCCGCGATCACTACCGCGACACCATCGCGATGGTGAACGAACGGTTCTTTGCGCCGGCCGGGTTGACCATGCTGGCCCAGCCTGCCGAAACCCGGGTGCCCGAACGCCCGTTCTTTACCAGGGCCGCGTATGCGCGCGGCTCGCGGCGGCTGGCGGTGGGCGACGCGCTGGACGACGGGGCGCACCCGCACGAGGACCGGCTGCACATGAACGACGCGTTCGGCGCGTTGGCGCTGGACACGGTCCTTGAGGCGCTGCGCTCGCGTTAGGGGCGCCGTGCCAGGGGGGTCCTCAACCCAGTGGGGTGCGCGGGTCACGTTCCGGTGGCGGGGACTTGCCAGGAACCCCGCCCCTCCTCTAGGTTTGGCGCCGCATCCAGCGGGATCGCGCCAGACCAGAGGAGAATTCACCGCATGACGCCGTTCCAGATCCGGGTGGCCGCCATGGGCCTTGTGGCCTGTCTCGCCTTTCCCGCGCTTGCGCAAGAGGGGCTGAGCGAGGTCATCACCCGCCAGTATGACGATGGCGGCATCTACGAGGGCACCTTTCTGGACGGGCTACAGCACGGGCAGGGGACCTATCGGCTGCCCAACGGGTTCGAATATTCGGGCGACTGGTCGCATGGCCAGATCACCGGCACCGGCACCGCGCGCTACCCGAATGGATCGGTCTATACTGGCCAGTTCGAGGACGGGCGCCCCAATGGCGAGGGGCGCATGGTCTTTGCCGACGGCTCGTCCTACGAGGGGCACTGGGATCAGGGCCGGATCATGGGTCAGGGCACGCGGCGCTATGTGACCGGCGTGGTCTATACCGGCGCCTTCGACGACAGCCAGCCACATGGCCGGGGCGTGATGGAGCGCCCGGGCGGGCTGCGCTATGACGGCGAATGGCAGCATGGCCTGCGCGAGGGGCAGGGCACGATCACCTATCCCGACGGCTCGGTCTATACCGGGGGAATGCACAACGACCAGCGCCACGGCGAGGGGCGCCTGACCCGCCCCGACGGCACCGTCTATGACGGCGAGTGGTCGGACGGCATGCTGGATGGCGCGGGCGTTCTGACGCTGGCGAACGGCGACCGGCGCGAGGGCACGTTCGCGCAGGGCATGTTGCAAGGCGCGGGCCGACTGATACTGGCGAACGGCTCCATCTATGAAGGCGAGTTCCGCGACGACCTGCGCCACGGGCGCGGGCGGCTGACCACGCCCGAGGGGTATGTCTATGCCGGCGACTGGGTGGCGGACCGGATCGACGGGCGCGGCGTCATGACCGCGCCGGACGGTGCGCGCTATGACGGGCAGTTCCGCGACGGCGTGCCGGATGGCGAGGGCGTCATCACCTATGCCGACGGCACCGGCTACAGCGGGCACTGGTCCGAGGGCCGGATCGAAGGGCAGGGCCGCGCGCGCCTGGCCGAGGGCATGATCTACGAAGGCGGCTTCCGGGCCGGTCTGCCGCAGGGCGACGGGCGCATGGAATACCCCGACGGGCGCATCTATACCGGGGCCTTCGTGAATGGCGTGCGCGAGGGGCAGGGCGTGATGGTCTACCCCGACGCCACCCGCTACGAGGGCGGCTTCCTGGCCGGAGAACGCGAGGGGCAGGGCACGATCACCATGGCCGACGGCTTTACCTATGCCGGCCAGTGGCACGGCGGTCGGATCGAGGGGCAGGGCATTGCGACCTATGCCTCGGGCGATGTCTACGAAGGTCAGTTCGTCGATGGCCAGCGCGTCGGCCAGGGGACGCTGCGTTACGCGGGCGGGCAGGTCGCCTCGGGTCGCTGGGAAAACGGTGTGCTGGTCGAACCGGATGCAAACCCGGGCTCGGGCGCCGCGCCCGCCGCTCCGGCGCCGCAGGATGCCACGAACGGCAATGGCTGACCTGTCCGGTTGATCTGGCGCAGGGCGCGGCGCGGGCCCCGGGTGCAAGCTTGCGCCACGTCCGCCCAACCCCGCAGGAGCCCCGCATGGCCCGTTTCGCCCTGATTCTCGTTGCCGCAGTCCTGGCCGGGGGCCCTGCCTGCGCGGCGGACCCCTGCGCCGAAAGCGACCGCCTGGCCGCCTTGGGAAGCCCGCAGGCGGCGGATTTCGAGCGGATCTGCGCGTTGACTGGCGCGGTCGATCTGACGCCTGAATGCGTGGCCTATCTGCGCGCCCTGACCGAACCCGACCCGGCCATCGCGCCGGCGCGCGCGGTGCTCGATTCGCTTGCCGGGGTTTGCCGGCATTCGATGCCCGGGGTGTCCGTGCCGTCTGTCGCGCCCCGCGCCGCCCCGCCGCTGACCTGCGGCGACGACGGGGTGGAATGCCGTCCGCCGGACCCCGCGGTCGAGGTCGAGTGACCCGCGCCCGCCGTCAGCGCAGGGGCAGCAGCGTCGCCGCGTCGAGCGAACATTCGCGCCGCAGGGTTTCGCGGTCGCATTCCATGGGGTCGAGCGACCGGGTCAGGCAGATGCGCAATTCGACCAGATCGCCGCGCTGACAGCTTGTGACCATCATGTCCGGTGTCAGCTCCGGGTTGGCCTCGATGAAGGCGGCCTCGACCACATCGGGGTCGATGCGCAGCTCGCGGTTCACGCCGGCGAAGACCTCGGGCAGGTGGATCGCCCCGGTCGCGCGGCGCACCAGCGCGAAATAATCGCGCGCAGACAGGCCGGAACAGCGCCCGTGCTTGTCCCATTGATGCCAGGCCGACCCCGAGGTGCCGAACAGATCGGCCTGGTCCGCGGTCTCGCGGCGCGAGGGGTCGCGCTGTCCGGTCAGGCAATGTTCCGGCCAGTCGCCGCCGGTGTTCTGCGGCCAGAGCCCGTGCACCGCCCATCCGACATGGCGCCCCTCGCCGCAGCGCGGATCGCGCCGGTCGTCGCCATCCGTCGCGCAATAGGCCGGAATCCAGCTGAGCGCGAGAAGGTAGTGATCGAACACGCCGGCCCGGTCCTGGGCCGGGGCGGGCGTCGCCAGGGCGATAGCGGCAAGAATCGGCGAAAGGGCCGTGATGAGGCGCATGGGAACCTGCATTTTCTCTTTCCTCGAACAGTCGGGGCGCTTATATATGCTCCATTCCCCGAAATCGAGGATGCACGGCCCGCGGCCGTGGCCGGTCCCTCCGGCGAGCGCCGCGCCATGCGGTTCTCGTGTGATGAAGGATCGAGACGATGGCAGCTAAACCGCTGATGGCCAAGGCGACCGCCGTGTGGCTGGTGGACAACACGACCCTGACCTTCCGGCAGGTCGCGGATTTCTGTGGCCTGCACGAGCTTGAGGTGCAGGGTATCGCCGACGGCGACGTGGCCACCGGCGTCAAGGGCTTCGACCCGATCGCCCACAACCAACTTGACGAGATCGAGATCAAGAAGGGCGAGGCCGATCCGCTTTACAAGCTGAAGCTCAAGTTCAACCCGGCCTCGGTCGGCGAGGAAAAGCGCCGTGGCCCGCGCTATACCCCGCTGTCCAAGCGCCAGGATCGTCCCGCCGCGATCCTGTGGCTGGTCAAGTTCCACCCCGAACTGGCCGATGCGCAGATCCGCAAGCTGGTCGGCACCACCAACCCGTCGATCCAGGCGATCCGCGAGCGCACCCACTGGAACATCCAGAACATCCAGCCCATCGACCCGGTGGCGCTGGGGTTGTGCCGGCAGTCCGAACTGGACGCCGAGGTGCAGAAAGCCGCCAAGAAGCGCGAGGCCGAGGGTTCGGTCATGAGCGATGACGAGCGCCGCAAGCTGGTCTCGACCGAACAGTCGCTGGACATGGCGCCCGAACCCCGCCTGCCGCGCAATATCGCCGGGCTTGAGACCTTTACGCTGGGCGGGTCCTCGGGCGATGCCGAGGACGAGAAACGCCCGGTGGACTATTCCAACGCCGACAGCTTCTTCAATCTGCCCGACGCCGACGAGGACGACGAGGACGACAGCGACGATCCGCGCCGCTGATCGCCGTATCGGACCGATTGCGGGCCGGGGTTACCAGGTGGTGACCCCGGCCCGTGCCATTCTCAGGCCCGCGCCGGTGGCATTGGTGCAGGTCAGCCCGCTTTGCGCCGACAGGCAGGTGAACGCGCCCTGCTGCCAGAACCGGCCGTAGGGCAGCACCGGCCCCGCGTCCAGCCCCGGCATCTCGCCCGAGGCGATGGGCACGGGGTGGCCCTGGGCGTGGTCCAGGATGACCACGGTATAGGTCGGTTCGACCCGGGTGCAGTGCAGCTCTTCCTGTCCGGTGAAGGTGGCATAGGTGGCGGTGCCGCCCGCCGGGATATACAGGCACCCCACATTGCCCGAGGGCATGACGAAACTGACGGTGCCGTCGGGCGCCACCGGAAAGGCGGTTTCGTTGCCCCCTGCCCAGGCTGGGGCGGCGGCGGTCAGGGCGATCAGCAGGGCGAGGCGGCGCATATCCGGCTCCTTGATTGGGGTCCTTTCCTGTGTCTCATGGACCGGCGGTCGGGTTCAATCGGGATGCCAATCGCCGCGACCGCCTTTTCACGCCTGCGCCGATGGGCTAACAGGGCGCGCAAACCCCGACGCGAACGCAAAGGTCCGGCGATGAAATTCACCCTGTCCTGGCTCAAGGAACACCTGGAAACCGAGGCCACGCTCGACGAGATCGTCGAGACGCTGACCGACCTGGGGCTCGAGGTCGAGGAGGTCGTGGACCCCGCCGCCGCGCTGGGCGCCTTTCGCATCGCCCGCATCATCGAGGCCGTGAAGCACCCCGATGCCGACAAGCTGCGCCTGTGCCGGGTCGAGGTTCTGGACGCCCCCGGCGGCACCGCCGAGGAGGTGCAGGTCGTCTGCGGCGCGCCCAACGCGCGCACCGGGCTGGTGGGGGTCTTTGCCCCGGTGGGCACGCATGTGCCGGGCACCGGCGTGGACCTGAAGGCCGGGGTGATCCGGGGGCAGGCCTCGAACGGGATGATGTGTTCCGAACGCGAGCTGGAACTCAGCGACGATCACGACGGAATCATCGACCTGCCCGCCGACGCGCCGC
>Ga0116152_10001317_pt1 | contig 20550 bp, 7 predicted proteins | sample AD_UKC119_MetaG_FD_89894 | JGI IMG/M metagenome (GOLD analysis project Ga0116152, IMG submission 89894) | Active sludge microbial communities of municipal wastewater-treating anaerobic digesters from Hong Kong - AD_UKC119_MetaG | ecosystem: Engineered > Bioreactor > Anaerobic > Digestate...
GATCGTGATCGAAGGCCAGGATCACATCATCGAGCGGGACGCCGAGGCGCCGTTCTTCCGCATCTTCCGGGTGAGCAACTCCCCATCGCTGGGAAGCCTGACCGTCCACGACGCAACACTGCGCAACGGCCTCCTCGATGGGTCCGTGCCGGGAGATTATCGCGGCGGGGCCGCCGTGCAGGTGTTGGGCGCCCAACTGACCATGAACAACTGCATCCTGATGGACAACAACGGTTTTGTTGACGGAGGCGCGATCCTGCTGCGTGACACCGGCGCCACGGCAACGCTTGACACCGTCATCCTGACGGGAAATAAGGCCGTCAATAGCGGTAGTGGCGGCGCGATCTACCTTACCGACAACGCGCAACTGACCGTTCGCAACTCCGTTTTTGCCGGCAACCAAGCCCAAAATGAGGGGGGCGCCATCAGAATCGTCTTATCCGCCGGCCAAGCCACCATCACAAACACGATCTTCTCGGGCAATAAGGGCAGCAACGGCATCGAGAACAATGGTACGCTCACTATGGTCAACTGTACGCTGGCGGGCAATCGCGGGAACCTCGGCGCCGGCATATACACCGGCGCCAGCGGGTACAGCGTCCTGAAGAATTGCCTCATCTGGGGCAATGCGGTCTCAACGGAACCGCAGGTTGCCAACGACGGCACATTGGACGTGAACTTCACCGGCCTCGAGGGCGGCATGGCCGGCATCGCCGGTACTGGCACGATCAATGACCTGGGCGGCGTTATGAGTATCAGCAGCAGCAGGCCGGTCTTTGTCGATCCGATCGCCGCCGCGAACGCGCCGACCACGGCGGGCGACTATCACCTCGCGCCCAACAGTGTGGCCATCGACAAAGGCAACAACGGGTTGGCAAACAGTGCGGGCCTGACCACCGACTTCGAGGGCGACAGCCGCATCATCGGAGTGACCGTCGACATGGGCGCGGATGAGGCCAGGTGCGCGCTGGACGGCGACGACGATGGCGACGGCGTCTGCAATGCGATCGATGAATGCCCGGGTTTCGACGACGCCGCCGACGCGGATTCCGACGGCGTGCCCGATGGCTGCGACGCCTGCCCCGGCTTCGACAACAACATTGACGCCGACAACGACGGCGTGCCCGATGCGTGCGACGTCTGTCCCGGTTTTGACGACAACATGGACATTGACAACGATGGCGTGCCGGACGCCTGCGACATGGATTGCTCGGGCTTCCCGGTTCACGTGAGCACGGCGCAGGAACTGATCGATGCGATCCATTGCGCCAACGGCCAGCCTGACGCCAACACGATCTACCTTGACGCGGACATCACCCTCACGGCGGCCGACAACAACGACGCCAATCAGGGACCCAACGGACTGCCCAGCGTGATCAGCCCGATCGTGATCGAAGGCCAGGATCACATCATCGAGCGGGACGCCGAGGCGCCGTTCTTCCGCATCTTCCGGGTGAGCAACTCCCCATCGCTGGGAAGCCTGACCATTCACGACGCAACGCTGCGCAACGGCCTCCTCGATGGGGCCGTGCCGGGCGGTTATCGCGGCGGGGCCGCCGTGCAGGTGTTGGGCGGCCAACTGACCATGAACAACTGCATCCTGATGGACAACAACGGTTTCAAGGACGGAGGTGCGATCCTGCTGCGTGACTCCGGCGCCACGGCAACGCTTGACACCGTCATCCTGACGGGAAACAAGGCCGTCAACGGCGGTAGTGGCGGCGCGATCTACGTCACCGACAACGCGCAATTGACCGTTCGCAACTCCATTCTCGCCGGCAACCTGGCCGACGAAGAGGGGAGCGCCATCAGAATCGTCCGAGCCGCCGGCCAGGCCACTCTCACAAACACGATCATTTCGGGAAACCACTCCAGCTCCGGTCTCGCAGACAGCTTCAGCGTCAGTAATTTCGGCACACTCACCATGGTCAACTGCACGCTGTCAGGCAATTACGGCGCCGCAGGTGGTGGCTCATACACCGGCGCCGGCGGGCACAGCATCCTGAAGAATTGCCTCATCTGGGGCAATGCAATCTCAACGGAACCGCAGGTTGCCAATGACGGCACGTTGGACGTGAACTTCACCGGCCTCGAGGGCGGCATGGCCGGCATCGCCGGTGCTGGCACGATCAATGACCTGGGCGGCGTTATGAGTATCAGCAGCGGCGGGCCCGTCTTTGTCGATCCGATCGGCCCCGCCAACGCGCCGACCACGGCCGGTGACTATCACCTCGCGCCCAACAGTTTGGCCATCGACAAAGGCAACAACGGGTTGGCAGACAGTGCGGGGCTGACCACGGACTTCGAGGGTGATGATCGCATTCTCGAAGGGAGGGTCGACCTGGGCGCCGACGAGGAATCCACCTGTCCCGGCGATGCCGACGACGACGGCGACGGTGTCTGCAATGCGATCGATGACTGCCCGGGCTTCGACGACGCCGCCGACGCGGATTCGGACGGCGTCCCCGATGGCTGCGACGCCTGCCCCGGCTTCGACAACAACATTGACGCCGACAACGACGGCGTACCCGATGCGTGCGATGCCTGTCCTGGATTTGACGACAACATGGACATTGACAACGACGGCGTGCCGGACGCCTGCGACACGGACTGTTCGAGTTTCCCGGTTCACGTAAGCGCGGCGCAGGAATTGATCGACGCGATCCATTGCGCCAACGGCCAGCCGGACGTCAATACGATCTACCTCGATGCCGACATCACATTGACGATGGTCGATCACGTCGATCAGGGCGCCAACGGCTTGCCCACCGTCGCGACGCCGATCATCATCGAAGGCCAGGGGCACACCATCGAACGCGACACCAATGCCATCGATCCATTCCGCTTGTTCCACATCAACAGCAGCGGCAATCTCAGCTTGAATGAGATCACGCTTCGCAAAGGTCGGGCCGACCTGTCGGCTACATCAGGCGTTCGTCGCGGCGGCGCTGTGATGGTCGCCAGCGGGGAAGTGACGATCACCAACAGCGTGATTGCAGACAACCAGGAAAGTGCGATCTATCTCCTGGGACCCTTGTCCACAGCCACGCTCGATACGGTGACGATGTCCGGCAACAACGCTACTGCCGGAGGGATCGGCGGCGCGATCAATGCAGTCATTGGCGGTGTGCTGACGATACGCAATTCGATCATCGTCGGGAATCAGCAGTCCTACGGCGGCGCCATTGCGATGGAGCGTGCCGACTCTCAGACGATCATCACGAACACGATCATCACGGGAAACGACACGACTAGCACCAGCGGAAGCGGTGTTTACAACAACGGCTCGCTCAGTATGGTCAACAGTACCATCGCCGGATGTTTCGGCAATTCCAGCGGCGGCCTGTTCACTGGGCCTGACGGCGTCAGCACAGTTGTGAACAGCCTGATTTGGGGCAACCTGAGCAACTCCGGTGCGCAGATCAACACGGAAGGCGTGCTCAACATCAGCTACAGCGGCATCGAAGGCGGCGTTGCAGGCATCATTGGTTCGGGCGTAATCAATGACAACGGCGGCAACCTGTCGTTCAACAGCAGCGACTCAGTCTTCGTCGATCCGGTCGATCCCGCGAACGCGCCCACGACGGACGGCAACTATCACCTTGCGCCCAATAGTGTGGCCATCGACCAGGGCAGCAACGCGGAGGCCGCCAATGCGGGCCTGACCACTGACATTGATGGTGGCGATCGCATCATCGGGATGACAGTGGACATGGGCGCGGACGAGGCCGCGTGTCCGCAGGACGGCGATGATGACGGCGACGGCATTTGCAATCCGTTGGATATTTGCCCTCTCGGCAACGACAGCGCCGACGCGGATTCGGACGGCGTGCCCGACGCGTGCGACATTTGCCCGGGATTCGACGACGACACCGACGCCGACAGCGATGGTGTTCCCGATGGTTGCGACGCCTGCCCGGGATTCGACGACGCCGCCGACGCCGACAACGACGGCGTACCGAACGCGTGCGACGTCTGCCCGGGCTTCGACGACACCGCCGATGCCGACAACGATGGTGTTCCCGATGGGTGCGACATCTGTTCCGGGTTTGACGACACCACCGACGCCGACACCGATGGCGTTCCCGATGGGTGCGACACCTGTCCCGGATTCGACGACGCCGCCGACGCCGACAACGACGGTGTCCCCGACGGTTGCGACGCCTGCCCGGACTTCGACGATACCGTCGACGCCGACAATGACGGCACACCGGATGCCTGCGACGCCTGCCCCGGATTCGACGACAGCGCCGATGCCGACAACGATGGCGTTCCGGATGGTTGCGACATCTGTTCCGGGTTTGACGACACCGCCGACGCCGACGGCGACGGTGTCCCTGACGGCTGCGACGTCTGCCCGGGCTTCGACGACAGCGCTGACATCGATAACGACGGCGTACCGGACGCCTGCGACACGGATTGTTCGGGTTTTCCGGTCCACGTGGGCACAGCGCAGGAATTGGTCGATGCCATCCAGTGCGCGAACGCCAATCCGGACACCAATACGATCTTCCTTGACGCCGACATCACGCTGGCTGTTGTCGACAACGTAACCACTGGCCCAAACGGCCTTCCCGCCGTGGTGACGCCGATCGTCATCGAAGGTCAGGGGCATGTTATCGAGCGAGACACGAATGCCGCAGCCCCGTTCCGTCACTTCTATGTGACCAGTCCTGGCGACTTGACCATCAACGAAACGACGCTGCAGAACGGGGCCGCCGATGGGACGCTATCGGGGCATGACTCCCGCGGCGGCGCGATCCTGGTCTTCTCCGGTCACTTGACTGCGACAAACAGCGTGTTTGCCGGTAACGACGGTGCGGGAGGAGGCGGGGCCGTTTACTTGAGGAACAATAGCGCCGTCGCAACGTTTGACGGAGTGACCATGATTGGGAACATTGCGCTCAACGGCGGTTCCGGCGGCGCAATTGAGGCGCTGCAAGGAGGCTTGCTGACCATCCGAAATTCAGTCATTGCGGGGAATCATGGCAGTTTCCTGGGCGGCGCGATTTCGATGGAGGGCGGCAATGGTCAGGCAACGATCACGAACACGATTATTTCGGGCAACCAGGGTCCCAACGGCATCAGGAATAATGGCACGCTCACCCTGGTCAACTGTACGCTGGCCGGCAATCAAGGGAGCACAGGCGGCGGCCTGTACACCGACGCCAGCGGACACAGCACCGTGATCAACAGTGTCATCTGGGGAAATGCCGCCGCGACGGAATCGCAGGTTTATTGTGACGGCGTACTGGACGTGAGCTACACCGGCATCGAGGGCGGCGTGGCCGGCATCAGCGGCGCCGGCGCGATCAATGACAACGGCGGCAATCTGGACTTCGGCGGCGCCGATCCGGTCTTTATCGATCCGATCGATCCCGCCAGCGCGCCGACGACAGATGGTGACTATCATCTGGCCGCCAACAGTGCAGCCGTCGACGCCGCCAGCAACATGGAAGCCGTCAACGCCGGCCTGACCACGGACTTTGAGGGGGACGATCGCATCATCGGGATGACAGTGGACATGGGCGCCGATGAGGCCACGTGTTCGCTGGACGGTGACGATGACGGCGATGGCGTCTGCAATTCGATGGATGTCTGCCCTGCAGGCGACGACACCGCGGATATGGATTCGGACGGCGTCCCCGATGGCTGCGACGCGTGCGCGGGTTTCGATGATTCGCTCGACGCCGACAACGATGGCGTTCCCGACGGTTGCGATATATGCCCGGGCGGTGACGACACGGTCGATTCAGACAATAACGGCACGCCCGACGCATGCGATACCGCCTGTCCCGGCGGCGCCGTCGGCGATGTGAATACCGACGGATTCGTCGATACGAGTGATATCGTGGACTTTGCCGCGATTCTGCTCGATCCGACGATGGCGACGGCTGACGAGCTCTGCGCCGCCGATGTCAACGACGACGGCGTTGTCGATGGGCTGGATGTTCAGGGATTCGTGAATCTGATTCTGGCGCCGTGAGACTGAGAGCGCCTGTGGGATGCAAAGGCGCAGCGATCGCGACCCGTGAGGACGGGCGCGATCCTGCGCATTGATGGCGCCGATTCGCCGCCATGCAAATCAGGATTGTCACGCGCTCGCTGCAGCAGACGGAGTCATCACGAATCGTCGCCACTCGGTTCAGAAGTCGCTTCCGATTCCGTCAGTTCGCCTCCCCAGATGGGGCGAACACCGAGATACCAGAATCGAACATCCGGCGGATGATGATCGCGCGCGGCGCTGCGAGCCGCTCGGGCGGGATGCATCCAGCTTCCTCCCCGTGCGATGGCGCGGGCGTTCCCCCACTCGTTGCGCAGGGCGTCCGGACCGCTGACGGCGTTTGTGTAGGGGGCGTAACGATCCCGGCACCACTCCTGGACATTGCCCATCATGTCGAACAGTCCGAAGGCGTTGGGCTCGAAACTCCCGACGGGGGCGTGATAGAAGTAGCCGTCTTCGATCCACGTCTCTGTCCGAAACTCCTCCGGCTGGAACTTTTCCAGCGTGCGATCCGCAATGTTGGCGTAACCCTTCAGCGATTCCGCTGTGGCGCCACTGGACCAGGGCGTTTCCGTCCCGGCCCGCGCCGCATATTCCCACTGCGCTTCGGTCGGGAGCGCCAGGCCGTGGCGCGGCAGGAATTTCATGGCGTCAGGCCAGTTCACCTGTTCCGCCGGATGTGTGTCCAGGTATTCGGCGTTCTCGCCGGGGTCCTGGGCGTAGGCCGCGATGGGCTGCCCGGTCAATCGGCGCCATTGGCCCTGCGTTATCTCGAACTTGGAGATGATGAAGGGCGCCAGTTCGACGGTATGGACCGGACCATCCTCATGCCCCGTTTCCGGGTCATAGCGCGGGGCGTCGGGATCGTCGTTCTGGCATCCCAGCGTCACGCTGCCGCCGGGCAGCAGGACCATCACAACGCCGGTCTCCGGTTTGATCAGGGGACGCACGGCTCCGAAAGGTGTCTCCGGCGGTCTGCCGGATCGCAGGTGGAGGAATTCAAGCAATCCCGATTGTTTATTGACGCCAATCGGGCAAAGGCCCGCCTGCGGTTTCAGGCGCAGGCCTCGATAGACGGGCAACTCCCGGGCGATCTGGACTGTCTGTTCCCACGCGCGCTTCACGCCCGGGCTTTCGAGAGTGGCCAGGCGCAGCATTCTCGCATTCTCCAGCGTCGCCATGACCCTCAATCGAGCGCCGTACTTCGCGTGGCAGAAATTCTCGAGTCGGGTCACGAGATCGCTCAGCATGTCGTGACGCCATTGCAGATCATGGTCCGCGAGTTTCCAGCCAACGATCTCGCCCGTTTCATTCCTCGTCGGCGTGGCCTGGGCGCGGAGTTCCTCAAGCGTTCTCTTGTGCAGGTCGAGGTTGGCTTCGAGCGGGGCGGCGTATTCTGAGATCCACTGTTCGAGGGCGGGGATGGTTACGGGCAGTTCCGGCCAGAGTTCGTCCGCCTTCTCGATGGCGTCGTTCAGGCGTTTCAGATCGGAAAGCCGGATGACTTCGTCGTAGCGACGATCCGCAATTTGCTTCTGCGTCTCGGCGACCCGGCGTTGTCGGAATTCGTTGACTGCGAAATAGCCTGCGAGAACGGCGCCGACAGCAATCGCCAGCGTCGTCGCGAGGATACCGCCGACGAGCGCCTTGTTGCGGCCGGCGAACTTGCGCACCTGATAGAACGCGCTCGGCGGATGGGCCGTGATGGGTTCGCTGGCGAGAAATCGCCGCAGGTCCTCGGCGAGCGCCGCCGCCGTCGCGTATCGGCGATTGGGATCTTTCTCGATCGATTTGGTGACGATGGTATCCAGATCCCCTCGCAGCGACACGTCGATCGACGACAGGCGCGGCGGCTCTGATTCGCGAATCAGTCGAACGGCTTCTGCGATGTGTTTCCCGGACAGGTCGTACGGCAGGCGGCCGGAGAAGATCCGGTAGGCCAGGACGCCCAGCGCGTAGACGTCGCAGCGCGTGTCGATCTCGGAGGTGTCCGTATCGAGTTGTTCCGGACTCATGTAGCCCAGCGTGCCGACAATCTGCCCCGCGTTTGTCTGGAGTGTCGTGAGCTGGATATCGGTGTCGATGAGGCGCGCGACGCCGAAATCGAGAATCTTGGGCCGGCCGATCGCATCGACCAGTGTGCTTTGGATACTATCCTGAACTCCGGAGGCGCCGAAGGCCGTGTCGTGCGTCACGACGAGAATGTTGGCGGGCTTGAGATCGCGATGAATCACGCCGCGCTGGTGCGCGTGCTGCACGGCGTCGCACACGCGCGCCATGAGCTCGACCCGATCGCGCAAAGGCAGAGAATCGGCGTACTGATCGAGCGGAACGCCGTCGACCAGCTCCATCGTGTAGTAGGGAAGATCGGATTCGCCGATCCGTGTCGTGCCGGCCTCTATGACATGGGCGATCCCCGGATGACGCAACTGCCCGAGGACATGCGCCTCGCGACGAAATCGGGTCACGAGATCGCCCGACGCCAGTGTCTGGCGAATGACTTTCAACGCGACGCGTCGGCGCGGGTTCTCCTGCTCAGCTTCGTACACGATGCCCATGCCGCCGCGGCCCAGCTCCCGATGAATCCGATAGCCGCCGATCTCGTGGGGCGGGGCGACGGATTCTTCAGACGCTGACAGACCGTCGGACAGCATGAAGGCGCCGGCCCCGTGCCGCGAATCCGCGAAGGGCGCGCCGGCGTCGGTTTCGGCGGCAAGCATCTGCTCGACGCGCGCGCGCAGCGGTTCGTTCCCGTCGCACGCCGCGGCAAGCGCCGCCGCCTGTTCCGCCTGCGGCAGGTCGCATACGCGGTCGAATATGGACATTGCTCGTCGAATGTCGTCGGCGTTTAGCATGATTCGCGGTGGCAGTGACTTTCCGCTTGACTGGCGGCTAGTCTGACTGTGTCACAACTTCCAATTGACGCGCGTTCGAGGGCGAACGCCCGCGTGCGCGCCATTCCTCGGCTTTCCCCGGTCTATCCCACGCGACGTAGAGATCGACGATGCGCCGGCGCGCATTTTCCACGCAATTGGCGCCGGCGACGTCCGGGATCGAATTCCGCTGGGCGTCCAGCGCCTGAAAGCTATCCAACAGGAGGCGCTCGGCTTCGTCTAACCGCATCATGGCCGTCAGGGTGGATCCTAACTTGCTTCGCGCGCGGTTTGTCAGCCAGTGATCGGAGGAGATTCCCGCTCGAAGACTGACGCACTCCCCCCATGCGTCACGGGCGTCGGCGAATTCCTTCTGGCGGAAGTGGGCGGTTCCGAGCTGTTCCATCGTCTGCGCGACGAGGCCCGGCTCCGCCGGGTCGAGACCTCGCCGCACGTCGATGAGTTCATGGCACAGGGGCACGGCTTCGCCAGGGCGATCAAGCGCCAACAGGGCGTCGATCAGGTTGCTGGTGGATTTCATCCGAACTTCGTGCGCGGGATTGAGACTCGCCTGGCCATCGTTGTACGCCCGGCGAAACAGCGCCTCGGCTTCGCTCGCCCGGCCGAGATTCAACAGGACCACGCCGAGGTTGTTTCGAGACATGATTGTGTTGGGATGCTCGTCGCCAAGCAGGCGCACATTGGACGCGATGACATCCGCTGCGATCGGCGCCGCCGCCTCGAACCGCCCTTTGTTGAAGAGCGCTCCCATCAGGTTGTTTCTGACGACGAGCGTTCGCTTGTGGTCGGGACCGCAAACCTGCTCGTGCAGTCGCAGCGTCTCGCGAAAGCACGACAATGCGTCGTCGATTTTCCCCTGTCGCAACAGCAGCGCGCAATACGTATTGTGCGTCTTGAGCGTGCGAGAGCTGTCGGATCCGAAGGTCCGTTTCTGCGCCTCAAGCGTCGAGAGCAGAAGCGACTCGGCCTCGTCGAGCGCCCCGGTCGACAAGAGCAGGTCGGCCAGGATACGCATTGTGACCAACGTCAGCGGATCGGCGGCGCCGAATGCGCGATCGGCGCGTTCCAGCGTGTCGCGCAACAGGGCTTCCGCTTCCGCCGCACGCCCGACATCCTTGTAACGAACGGCGACGAGATTCGCCGCCTGGAGTGTGCTCCGATGGTCGACACCGAGATGCTCACGCTCGAGTTCCAGGGCCAATTCACATTGTGTCAGCGCGTCCTCCGCCATGCCAAGACTGCGATACATCTCGGCGACACTGTATCGAAGTCGCGCTTCGGTGACCGGATCGTCCGTCATTCCCTTGTCGAGGCGCTTTTTAGCTCGATCGGCCAGCATGCCGCTGAGAAGGGCTCTGGCGACATTGGTACCGTTGACCTTCGACAGGGCTTTCGCGACACGATCGTGATCGATGGATTCCTCCGTCGGGGCGCCATCCGGCGTCGACGCCTGTTGTTTTCGAAGTTCCCTGCGAATCTCCGAAATCATGCGCTTGCCGAAACTGTTGGCGCTGAGATCGCTCAGCAGATCGGCCTGAAAACCGGCGACGGCGGATGTTCGTTCTCGTTCTCGATCCGCCTCGTTTCTGGCGGCAATGGCTTCGTCGCGCTGCCGCGTCGCTTCGACGAGGAAATAGCCGGTCCCGATCAGACCCACGACGAGCGCCGCAAACGTCGCCGCGATGCCAGCGACGATCGCCCTGTTGCGGCTGGCAAATTTGCGCATCTGATAGAACGCGCTCGGCGGATGGGCTGTGATCGGTTCTTTCGCCAGGTGGCGGCGCAGGTCGTCCGCGAGCGCCGCAGCCGTCGGATAGCGGCGATCCGGGTTTTTCTCAATCGCCTTGGACACAATTGTGTCCAAGTCGCCCCGCAGCGCCTTGTTCAGTGACGCCGGTCGGGACGGTTCGTCCTCGTGGATGATGCGGGCGGCCTCCGCCAGCGGCTTGCCCCGCAGGTCGTGCGGCATCCGCCCCGTCAGCAGGCGATACAGTATGACGCCCAGGGCGTAGACATCGCAGCGAGTGTCGAGTTGAGCGCCGGCGCCTTCAACCTGTTCGGGGCTCATGTAGCCGAGCGTGCCGACGATCTGGCCGGCGCGCGTCTCGATCGTGGTCACCTGAACGTCGGCGTCGACGAGTCGCGCGATGCCGAAGTCGAGGATCTTCGGCTGGCCGATCGAGTCGAGGAATACCCTCGATGACCCGTCGCCGAACGATCTCGTTCCGGTCACCGCTGATTCTTCCATGACGAGGATGTTCGCGGGCTTGAGATCGCGATGAATGACGCCGCGCTGATGCGCGTGCTGCACGGCTTCACAGACTCGCGCCATCAGCTCGACGCGCTCACGCACACCGAGCGATTCGGCGAACTCGTCAATTGGCGCACCAGCGATGAATTCCATCGTGAAGTAGGAGACGCCCGCGCCGTCAATATCCGCCGATCCCGCCTCGATGATCTGTGCGATGCCGGGATGGCGTAACTGACCGAGGACGTGCGCCTCCTGTCGGAATCGGCTCATCAGCTGTTCGCTGCCGAACGCCTGCCGAATCACCTTCAGGGCGACGCGGCGCTTTGGATTCTCCTGCTCGGCTTCGTAAACGACACCCATTCCGCCGCGACCCAGTTCGCGAATGATCGTGTAGCGGCCGATCCGATTCGGAGTGCGATCGCCAATTGTCGGCTCGGCCAGTTCGTCTGACAGGATCATGGCGCCGATGCCGTGCTTCGAACCTGCGAAGAGCGCGCCATCGGTGGTTTCCACCGCCAGCATCCGCTCGACGCGATCGCGGATTTCGGCGTTTCCGGCGCATTGGGCCTCCAGGGCCGCCGCCCGCTCGGAGGGCGCCATGTCGCAGACGAGGTCAAAGATCGCCATCGCCCGTCTGATGTCGTGGACGTCGTTCATTTGGCTAGTTTGTCGAGAGCTCGGAATTGAGCCATGCCCGCGCCTGGCGCCACATGCGCTTGACGGTCCGCGACGAGACGCCCTGAACCTCCGCAATCTCTTCCGTCGTGAGACCACCGAAGAACCAGAGGTCGACGATGCTGGCCATCTTCGGATCGACTTCGCTCAGACGCGTCATCGCCTCATCGAGTTCGACGATATCGATCTGCCGCTTCCCGGATGGGGTCGTGACATGATCCAGCTCAAGCCGTGCGCCGCCCTGGTTTCGTTTGGCCGCGGCCTTTGCCCGCGCGTGATCCTTGAGTATCTGGCGCATCGCCGTGGCGGCGACGGCCATGAAGTGCGTCTTGTTCCTTGGGCCTTCGCCCGACGTTCGAACCAGCCGGAGATAGGCCTCGTGAACGAGCGCGGTCGGCTGAAGCGTGTGATTCGCCCGTTGTCCCCGAAAATAACTACCGGCAATGGCGCGCAGATCCTCATAGACGATCGGCAGCAGGGCTTCACTCGCCACCGAATCGCCCTGCGCTATTTTCTCCAGAAGGAGAGTCACGTCGGCGCCGAAACTCAAGCAAACACCTCTCAGGACAGGACCTTCCCGGAGCGTATTTTACACGCTGAACGTGTCCCAATGCCCCAAAATTCCGGCATCTCGGAAAAAACCCATATTTGATGTCCCCGAACCCGGCGGTTCTTCGTTTACGGAGCGACAGGACTGTTGGCTCGGCGGCGATCGATCCGGGGCGTCCCAAACGGGGCGCAGATCGGGCGCCGCCCTCATTGAATGAGGTGATTTGAAATGCAACACCGAACATATCGCCGGATGCTCGCCACCGCCGCCATATGGTTGGCGTTCACGGCGTCGATCGCCGGCGCCCAGACGCCGTTGGGAAGCGAGTTCGTCTATCAGGGCGCGCTTCGTCAGGATGGGGCGTCGGTCAATGACACCGCTGACTTTGAATTCACGCTATGGGACGCGGAGACCGGCGGCGCCGCCATCGGCGCCGTCGTGGCGATGGATGATGTGCTTGTCGTGGATGGCGTCTTTTCCGTCGAACTCGATTTCGGCGTGATGGCGTTCAACGGCGACGCCCGCTGGCTGGAAGTCGCGGTGCGGACTCCGCACGATCCGTCGGATACGCAGGCGTTCACGACGCTTGCGCCGCGGCAGCCGCTGACGGCGACGCCCTATGCGCTTCAGACGCGCGGTATCTACGTCGACGATGCGGGCAATGTGGGCGTTGGCACGAGCGCGCCGACAACCCAATTGGACGTCAACGGCGCCATTACAGCGACGCAGCTCAATGTCGGCGGCGCCGTCACGGCGACGACGTTTGTGGGGGATGGATCGGGACTGACGAATGTCGTGGCCGATCGATTGTGGACGCCGCCGCTGGTCTCCTGGGGCAATGATGCAGAGGGCCAGGTCAGCGACACGCCGACGGAAGGCGCCTATGTCGCGGTCTCCGCGGGACTGGACTTCACGCTTGCAATTACTGGCGATGGCTCACTGGTGGCATGGGGAGATGAAGGCAGGTATGACGTCGACTATCCATTCCCGGACTTTGGTACTTTCGTCGCAGTTTCCGCAGGTTACTCTCACGGCCTCGCGATCCACGAGAACGGCTGGCTGGAAGGGTTCGGCAACGACGGGTTCTTCAATGACCACATCGATGTACCGGGCGGAACCTTCATCTCAGTCGGCGCAGGCGGACTCTTCAGCACTGCCGTCCGTTCCGACGGTGTCGTGCTCAGTTGGGGCAACGACGATTTCGGCCAGGTGAGCGGCTCGCCGACGACGGGGACCTACGTCGCCGTCGCGGCGGGTTACGATTTCGCGGTCGCATTGGCCGCCGACGGATCTCTGGTGAGTTGGGGGAACGATTCGAACGGCCAGGTCACCAATACGCCTGCCGGTAACGACTTTGTGGCGGTCTCCGCTGGTTACAGCCACGCGGTTGCGATTCGCGACAACGGGTCGCTCGTGAGCTGGGGGCAGAACACTGCCAACGTCGTGGCGGGAACACCGACCGACGGTCCATACGCGTCAGTTTCCGCCGGATATGGCTTTACCGTCGCGTTGCGAGCCGACGGGCATATTGCCGCGTGGGGCAGAGATAGCGATGGCCAAGTCAGCCAGACGCCCATCAGGTCTCAGCATTGCACGGCCATCGCTGCGGGCTACGAACATGCGATTGCAATCTTTGATGCGAACGAAACGGATACCCAGGTGGTCGACGGCGCTTTCGGTGTCGGGCGCTATCCGTTCTCCAATGAGCTCGAAGTCGAAGGCGACGCGTCGAAGTCGACCGCCGGCGCATGGCTGGCCAACTCCGACCGCCGCATCAAGCGGGCTATCGAACCGGTCACGAACGCGCTCGGCACGCTCGACAAGGTGCGCCTCGTCAGCTTCGAATACACGGACGACTATCGGGCAGGGCACACCGGCGTCGGCGGTGGTCGATATCTGAACGTCATTGCGCAGGAATTCGCCGAGATCTTCCCCGATCACGTCAAGGGCAGTGGCGAGATGCTGCCCGACGGCTCGGAGATTCTTCAGGTCGATACCTACCCGCTGACGATCTACTCCGCCGCCGCGATTCAGGAACTGCATCAACAGCTTCGCGCCAAGGACGCGGAAATCAAATCTCAGCGAGAGCGAAATGATGCCAGCATTGAGGCGCTCAATGAGCGTATCGCACGGCTCGAATCCCTGGTCGCAGAACTTTCAACCAAGTAACCAGAATCCATTCGGGCCGATTGATGGCGGGCGGCCTGATTTCTTGAGGAACTTGTCATGGATCAGAATCGACGGCTCTCATTCGTTTGCACGTTGCTAACGATCATGATGTCCACGTTCACCTTTGCGCAGGACTTCTCGATCGACTCGTACACGATCGACGGCGGCGGCGGATACAGCGCCGGCGGCGCGTTCGAGCTTGAAGGTACGATCGGCCAGTCTGACGCCGGCTACATGTCCGGAGACGGTTTCGAGCTGGAAGGCGGCTTCTGGCCGACGACAACGATTCCGTCGTGCTCGTGTCTCGGTGACATGAACGGCGACGGCGCGCGGGATGGCGGCGACATTCAGCAGTTTGCCGCCTGCCTGCTCGATGGCGGTTCCTGCCAGTGCGCTGACGTGGACGGTTTGAGCGGTGTCACGATCGACGACCTCGGCGCATTCGTCAGCGACCTGCTGTCCGGCGGCGATTGCCCATAGTTACGCCTCATCGGTCTGAGAACTGAGCGGGGCGGGCGCATGCGTCCGTATTCTCTTCATGCCCCCATCCAGGCGGCGCCGGTATCCCGCAGCAGTAATTGTTATTCCCGCAACGGGTTTGTCCCCGTTTGAAGAGCGATTGCGTTTCCGGGGTGAGAAGTCCCTGCGGCCTTGGCGAGAGAGCCGGGCTGCGGCGGCGGATGAGTTGCGTTCCGCGAGAAACCGAAAGGACCAGACGATGGAACGAAAATCACCAGGTGCATCGTTGACAGGCGCAAAGCAAACGAATCCCTCGACGCTCAGCTGCGCGCGGCTGGCGGCCGTGTCGCTGGCGCTCGTCATCATCGCGGCAGCGACGCCCACGCGCGCCACTGACCTCATCGTCGGGTCGAAGCAAATCCTTGGAGCGACTGGCCCGGCGGTGGATCTCACGATCCCGTCAGTCGATCCTCCGAGCGTGATCCGTCTGAGCCTTTTTGGCGCGGATGGCGGCGAAGCCGCGGCCCACAATGGCGATTGTTCTCAACCCGGTGGCCAGGGCGCGACAGTCATAGCGACATTTCGAATCGGTTTCGATTCGCAAGCGTTGCGGCCGGGTGGAACAATCCGCTTTGTTGTTGGAATGGAAGGCGGACAAGGGAGCTCAACGGCCAACGCCAGCGCCGGCGGCGGAGGAGGAGGCGCCGGCGTGATGTACCGGGCGCCGGGCGTGACACTCGACGTTTGCGGCGACGATTGGTTTGTCCTCGCTGCCGCTGGTGGCGGCGGCGGCGCCTACCAGGCCTGGGATCTCGAATGTGTCGACGGTGAAACGGGAGCTGACGCCGGGATTGACACGTGTGGTGGCGACGGACTCGGATCCGGAGGTGGGAGCGGCGGATGCAATGGGAATGGGGGTGGCGATGGAGGAAGCGGCGGCGGAGGAGGCGTCTTCGGCGCATCCAGTGAGGCGGACGCCGGTTGCCCCATCGGCGGTGCCGGAGGTCCTGGCGACGGCGTCGGCGGCGCAGGCGGTTGGGGTTTCGGCGGCGGCGGCGGGGCGAATGAGCACAGCGGTGGTGGCGGCGGCGGCTATTCCGGCGGCGGTGGCGGCGCGATGTCGCGGGCCGGCGGCGGGGGCGGCAGCTACGTTTCAAGTTGGGCGTTCAACGTTTCGAAGCAGACCGGCAATGGCGGCCGGCTGGATGGCGAAGTGACATACTTTGCAGCGCACGATCTCTGCCCCGGCTTCGATGACGACATCGACACAGACAATGACGGCATTCCGGACGGCTGCGACCTCTGTGAAGGCGCCGCCGACAACCTGGACGAAGACGGCGACGGCGTTCCAGACGGCTGCGACAGCTGCGTCGGTTCGGACGATACCATCGATACGGATGGCGATGGAACGCCCGACGCATGCGACGCGTGTCCCAACGATGAGGACAATACCGACACGGACACCGACGGCGTGTCTGATTGCGACGACCTCTGTCCCGACACGGGCGTCGGCGCGGCGGTGGATGGCGACGGCTGTCCACTTCCGGCGTCCGACGTTGACAGTGGTTCGGCTGATAACGTCAATTCGAACGACGATGTGATCGACGAGGCCGACAACAATTCCGGCGCGGTCGACGACGGCGCGACGACGGATGGCGCGACGACCGGCGATGAACTCCCCGCCGCACAGGAATTGGCGCTGTGCGGTTGCGGCCAGAGCGGCATGACGCTGACGCCTATCGGCGCCATCGGATTCATCGGGATGCGTCGCCGATTGCGTCGATCGGTGCAACAACGGGCCTGAGCATATCGAACTGAGAGCGACATCGCTGCGGTCTTTCCGACGGTTTCTCGCGTCGGACATTCGCTGGAGATTGACACAGAGGATGCGGGGCGGGCGCATGCGTCCGCCCCGTTTCTTTTGATTTCGCCGGGAATCGCTACCGGCGGGAAGCGTCACTTTCTTCAGACGAGTCTGTCCCCGACGACGACCATGTTGCGTTTATGGGTCGAGCGCGCATTCGCCAGCGGGATGGCGGATACATCAACACGAACCCACTTGTACCCGGAAAGACGATAGACATGCGAAAATCCGCGATGACAGTGATAGCGTTGGTATTCGCCGTTGCGGCCGCGGCCGCGGCGGATGAGTTGCCCGGCGACTCAGGAACCATTGGTTACAGTGGATCGTCCGCAAGAGTCGGCAATCCCCAGGATTTTGAGATACCGTCGGTGAACCCGCCGTTGTGGATCGACCTGACCTGCAAGGGTGGCGACGGAGGGAGCGCCACGGTTCGGAGAATCGGCAACGACTGTTATGAGGCTGGCGGCAGGGGGGCCGAAGTCAGCGCCCGGTTCCTGGTTGGGACGACGCCGGGCAGGCTCGTTCCGGGTGGAACGTTACGGTTCATCGTCGCCGGCGCAGGTGAAAGCGCCAACATCGCAAATGTCGCAGGCGCCGGCGCCGCCTCCGGCGGAGGCGGTGGCGGAACGGCCGTACTTTATCGAGCGCCCGACGCCGGACCCTGGGAAACACTCATCGTGGCGGGCGGCGGAAGCGGGGCCTATCAGGGCATGTTCAGCGGCGCATGCATCAACAACAGAGCGGGGAACCCAGGTCGCATCGTACTCGATGGATGCGGCGAGGACGGAGATGGAAATCTCGGAGGCCAGGGCGGTGGATCCGGCGGATGCGATGGCGAAGGCGGGTACAACTCCCCGGACGCGGAAGGCGGGGCGGGCGCCTACAGCGGCGGAAACGAAGCGGTCCACGAGCACAGCAATACACCGTCTCAGGGACATCCGTCCGGCAGCAACGGCGGCCAATTCAACCGCGACGGGGGCTACGGCTATGGCGGCGGTGGCGGCGGACAGGAGGGTGGCGGTGGCGCTGGCGGATATTCCGGTGGCGGCGGTGGCCGATCTCGCAATGCCGGCGGTGGCGGCGGGAGCTTTCTGAACACCGACTATGCGGCGATTTATTTTGCGACGACGAGAGTGTCGACTTCATCGACGCGCAACGGATTCGTGAACTACGCTTATTCGCCGCAGACTCAGGATTCTGACAACGATGGCGTCGATGATCTGTTTGACATCTGCCTTGGGTTTGATGACACGCAGGACTGCGACGCGAACGGCGTCCCCGATGGCTGCGAGACCGGCAGCCCGGCGCGATTCACGAATTTCGACTCTCCGGATTCGGCGTTCGTATTGAACGGAACCGCGGCCATCGTAAATGGCGCCGTTCGACTGACGTCCACCGCCTCCGGCCAGAACGGCTCCGTCATTTTCACACCGATTGCATCAGAGTTCGTCGAGGGATTCTCCGTCGAATTTGACTACCGCATGGGAGGTGGCGTCGGCGCAGACGGCCTCAGCTTCGTCCTGATCGACGCCGATACGACAGGTGACGACATTCTTCCCGGTGAGTCAGGCGGGAATCAACCGCTCTCTGTCTCTCTCGATACGTATGCCGGCAGCCCCGAGGGTGGCAATCATGCGATCCTGCGGATTGCGGGGCAGACGGTGGCATTCGTACCAGTATCGTTCAGCCTCAACAACGGCCAGGTGCAGCATGCGAAGATCGGACTCGACATCGGAAGGCTGACGCTTGAACTCACCGATTCCGACGGCAACGTCACTCAGATTCTCAATGAGCCGATTTCTTCCCTTTTCACACCAATCCACGCGCGTTACGGATTCGGCGCGCGCACGGGCGCGGCGACCGACGAACACCTTATCGACAACGTGAAGATGACGTTGACGTCGCTTTCCAACGACTGCGACAACAACGGTCTGCCCGACGTCTGCGACCCTGATTCCGACAACGACGGTTACATCGACGGGTGCGACAACTGTCCCGAGCGAACAAACACAAGCCAGGCCGACAACGATAATGACGGCCTCGGCAATGCGTGTGACAACTGCCCGAATGACGCCAACGTGTCGCAGAGCGATTCCGATGGCGACGGTATCGGTGATGAATGCGACAACTGTCGAGACGTCGCAAATCCAGGGCAGAATGACTCGGACAACGACGGCGTCGGCAATCCGTGCGATATCTGTCCGGATTTCGACGATCTGCTTGATTCGGACAACGACGGCGTGCCCGACGGCTGCGATTCCTGCCCGGGGCACGACAACAACATCGACACCAACAACAACGGCGTCCCGGACGGATGTGATCCTTGTTTTCCGGACAATGATGATTGCTCCAACGCCATGCCGATCGGGGAAGGCGCGATCGAGGGCTGCATGAGCGGCGCGACAAACGATGGAACGTCCGCCTGCGATGTTGTGGCAACGCCGCCTGATATCTGGTTCGCATACACGGCGACTGAGTCCGGGAGCGTCGCGGTCTACACGACGACTTTCATCGGCGTGAGCTTTGACACGGTATTGGCGGTCTATGACACGTGCGGCGGCGGCGAAATCACCTCCAACGACGACACTCAGAGTAATCTCAGGCTGAGTCGCGTCATATGGCATGCGATTGCCGGAGAAACTTACCTGATTCGTCTCGCCAGCGCTGCAGGCGATGCCGGACAATACAAGCTGGTGCTGAAGCTCGAGCCGCACCCGACGAATGATGCGTGTGAGAACGCGTCGCCGGTCGCAGATGGGTCCTCCTCCTTCGGGGCGACATTTGGCGCCACATCCGATGGCGTGACATTCTGTGACTCATTGGATAACGATGTCTGGTACAGCTTCACCAACGACGACGCATGCCCGAAGACGGTCACGTTCTCCACATGCAGTCTCACGACTGATTTCGATACCCTCCTGAGTTTGTACGACGAATGCGGTGGCGCCGTCATTGCGTCAAATGACAACGACTGCGACAACGGCGTGACGAGCGCATCGACGCTGACGCATTTCGTGGCGCCGCAGGAATCCCTCCTGCTTCGCCTCTCGGGCGTCAACGGCTCCATCGGTACGTACGAACTGCGTGTGACTGTCGAGAGTGGCGCCGACGATTCTGACGGCGACGGAATTCCGGATTGTCTGGATGTGTGTCCCAACCGGAAGGTCGGCGACGTCAATGGAGACGCCGTCGTGTCCATTGATGATGTTGCGTCGATTGCGTCGTTGCTGCTGGACCCTGGCGCGGCGACGGCCGACGAGTTCTGTGCGGCGGATGCAAATGAGGACGGGACATTGGATGGACAGGACATACAGTCGTTCATGACACTTCTGATTGCGCCGTAGCGGCGCATGGCGCCACTTCTGGAACGCGCCCGCCGCCCACAATGACGGCAATGACGACCGACCAATCTCGCCGTCGCCCGGGGACGTCCCCGGGCGGCGGCTTTTTCCTGTGTCATCCTTTCGCGCGTGGACGGCGTTCTTCAGTGATTGGCGGGATCGGCCGTCCTGATTCGGCGTCGCCAACAACCGGCGAGCGTTCGCGATCCGGCGATATCCGCGGCGCGGGCGCGTGCGTCCGCTCCGTCCTTTCATGAGCGCGCGAAATAAACACTCAATTCAGCGACGGATATGTCCCCGACTGCGGGCTTTTTGCGTTCTTGGGGCGGGACGTCGATGCGGC